>JAABUK010001311.1_pt1 | contig 47953 bp, 56 predicted proteins | sample 5559141 | NCBI WGS metagenome assembly JAABUK01 (sample SAMN10711869, study PRJNA513367) | rock metagenome | isolation source: Antarctica rocks | place: Antarctica: Victoria Land, Pudding Butte nord | collected 2016-01-03 | reverse complement strand
GCGTCGAGCCCTTCGCCATCAACACCCAGAACCGAGCCTGCTTGTCAATCAGTTCCTTCTTCGACCACATCCACAACACCTCACATCAGTAGGAGTGTTGCGACGACCGACTGAGCCCGCCATCGGTAACCGGAACAGGGTCGGTCAGGCGGCCACGCTGACCGCTTGTGTTCGGGGCTCGACGAGCCGCTGCCGGGGCATGTCGGCCACGGCGCCTACGGTTTGCGCATAGCGATGACTCAATCATCTGTGGAGGTGGAGATGCTGCACGCGGTCTTTGTTCGTACCTTGCGGCCGGGCGTGACCTATGAGCAGTTCAAGGACGCGTGGATGCCCGAACACGTCGAAGGTCACTATCCCGCGAGGACGAGCGTCGGGTGCAACGTGACCAACGACCGACAGGTGATCACCATCCTGGAGCTCGACGTGTCGGCGGACGAGTTCGCGGCCGTGGCCGGGTCGTTGACTCGGCCGGATGCGCCCGGGCGACTCGATGAGATCGTGGCGTCGACGGAGCTGGAAGGCGTGTACGAAGACGTCTTCGGCCCGGCGTCGTTCCAAGCAGGATGACCGGACCGACCGCGGTGCGGCGCTCGCCCTCGTGACGTCGTTCCGGGCCAGTCAGATCGCCGCGTTGGTGGAGTCGGGGTGGGCGCAATGCCGGTCGGTGGCCGATGCGGTTGCCCGCGCCGGGCTACCGCCGCTCTCCGTCGGCTACCTGCAGAATGCGTTCACGGCGGAGCGGTGGCACGCCGCCGAGATGGCGGTGTCTGCGCTGCGGGATCGGTTCAGCGCAGCCCGCTTCGCCGACGAGGTCGCCTACGGAATGGTGCTGGTTCCAGACCCGGACCAGCTGGACACCCGAGGTCGGATGGATGGCCCCCGCCGCGCGAACAGACCAGCTCGGCGGAGCCACATCTGACGTCGTTGACCCGCGGCTAGGCGCGGGCCAGCTCGGCGTTCGGCCAGGAGCCGCGTGGACGTTAGTAGCCACCGTCGTCGGCGCGTATGGACCAGCGCTCGGCAGCTACGCCGAGGTCACTGGCGCCGATGCAGGCAGGTTCACCGTCGGCGGCGTCGATGTCCGAGACCTGATGATCCGACAGGTGTGAGGCGCGCGGGTGCTGCAGAGCGGGCCGCGCCTGCCGGACTGTGAGGCGAACGACCGATGGACCTTCACCCTGTTGCCCGGCGAGGGTCTGACCGACGGCTTCGCCGAGTCCGGAACTGTCTCGTCGGGGACCGCGATCCCGGGCTGTCCGCGGCAGCGTGCCGCACCGCTCTGCCCTACTGCGACGACCTGCAGATCCGCACCCTCACCGGCTGCGGCCATCTGATCCCCTAGAACGCCCCGACGCCGTCGCGAACGTAGCCGCCGAGCTCAGCGCCCAGGTGACCGGCTGACCAGCGACCCTCGGACCGGGCCCGCCACGGCTACCCGCGTATCGCCTCGCCCACGGCCTGACCCCTACCTGGCGTGCGAGGCCGAGCATGCCGTGCCCGGCCGCGACGTGGCCGAACAACAGCCCGCCGCCGTCGAGCACCAGGAGCACGTGCAGCTCGAGCTCGTCGAGTCGGCCCGCGAAGCGTCTCAAGTCGACCGGTGGTAGATCGAGATGACGGTCCCGTCGGGGTAGGAGGTGACCTCGGCCAGCGCAAGCCGGAGCCCCAGGGCGAGGTCCTTGAACATCGGCTCACCGCTGCCGAGCGCGACGGGGCGTGTGACCAACCGGTATTCGTTCACCAGGTTTGCGCGCGTGAGGGCCTGGGCGAACGTGTAACCGCCGTAGGCGATGATGTCGCCGCCCGGCTCCGCCTTGAGTTTCGCGACCTCCTCCTCGAGGTCGCCACTCGCGATCGTCGTGGCTGGCCAGTCGGCCTCGGTGAGGGTCTTGGAGAACACCACTTTCGGGATCTCGTTCATAGGTTTCGCGTACACGCCGGTGGACGTTGGCCAGAAACCGGACATCCCCTCGTAGGTGACCCGGCCCATCGCGTGTAGTCCTGCCTGGGTGACCCAAGCCAGCTTCCTGGCGACGACGTCCGGGTGCTCCGCCTCACCCGCGCCGATGTCCTCCTCGGGACCGCCGGACACGTACCCGTCGATCGAAATGCCCATCTGCAACACCAGGTCACGCATAGCGTTCTCCTCTCGGCGTCTTCATCTGTCGTCCTTGCGTCGTGCCAACACACCCCGACAACACTTGCCCTTACGGCGACACCTTGTCCGAACCCGGCGGTACCGCACCGGTCACGACCCGACGCAGCAGCGCAGGTGCGTCGAGGACATCGACATGTGGAGGACCGACCTGGACGTTGAGCTGTTCATGCTCATGCGTCCTCCGTCCATCCGGTTCGGGCGTGGGAGCCATCGCAGAACGGTTTGTTCGCTGAGTGCCCGCAGCGGCAGAGGTAGACCTTGTCTGCAGGCGCCTGGACGGGTTGGCCGTCGCTCCTGGCGAGCTCGATTGAGCCGGTCACCTCGTAGGGGCCGTCCGGCAGGAGGACGAGACGAACGGTTGTCATGGCAGCTCCTGGGATCTTGTTGTGTGGTCCTCGGTATAGACGCGGTGTGAACCACAAACTCATCGGCGAGCCGACGACCCAGTCGCCGGTCCTCTCGTGGGACTCCCAAACGGTGATGGTGTCAGCTGATCTCATGCCCAGCGGTCGGGCGGTCTGCGGGTCATCGAGGCAGAACTCATTGCCCGCCGCGTCGGTGAGCACCGTCCAGCGGCTGCCGTGCTCAGCGCGAAACTGCTGTGGTCCATCGCACCCAGTTCGCCCAGCCGGGCGACCTCGGCCGCCCGCTCCGCCGACCCGCCCCGGACGTCGAGGTGCAAGCGGTTCTTGGCGGTCTTGCCTCAGGGAACTCGCTGCGCGAGCAGCCGAGGCCCCACACCGGACGGATCGACCGCCGCCGCGAACATCCGCCCCGCTCGTGTCAGGGTCGAGCCCCATCGCCTCAAGCCCGGCCCGGACCGCCGTTCAGAGGCTCGAGCTCATAGCCCCACACCTCGCACCAGAAGCGAATCAGCCGCCCGGGGTGCGACCAGAAGGTCTTTGACAGCTTGTGGCTGGTCCGGGACTACCCTCCCGGCCGCTGACGAAGTCTCCCGCGGTCAGGCGGGCCTGATGGCGACCTCGTCGACCAGCTGCCAGGAGCCCAGGTGGAACCGGTGCCGGTGCCGCACGACTGCCTCGATGGGTTCGCGGCCGCGATCTGGCGCCGGCCGGCCGCCTACCTCGACCCCAGGATTCGGCGTGGCATCTCGATGCTCACCCTCGCCGAACCCGCCGCGTTGGCCGCCGGTCTGCGCGCCCTTGAGTCCGACATCGACTCCGGCAGGCGGGCGTGAGCAAACTCCGACCTCAGCGGGCGGCCAAACCGTTCTCGGTTGAGATCCCGTGTGGAATCCCCTGCGGGACGCTCGACGGCGGCCGCCGCCACCTCGCTTCCGAGGTGCGTGGCGCTTCGGAAGCGGTTCCGCCATCGGGACGCTCGTCGCGGACGGCCCGGTGGTCGGATCAGGCGCCGTCCGCCCAGTTGAGCTGTGTCGCTGAGTGCTAGCCGAGGCATGATCCTGGTGGACCGGGCGAGAGTGTTCGGTTGAGATCTCACGAGCCCGGCCTCCTTCCGCGATCCGCGCGTGTACATGGTCGGGGTTGCGGTCACCGTCACCGATGACTTTCGGGACCGCTGGAGGTCATCCTGTCTGACGAGGCCAGTCGTTCAACGTCAATGCTCCGGGTCGCCGTAGGTCCGAGACGTAAGAGCGTGGTGTCGAGCACCACGGCATGCGTACCCGAGGAAAGGAAGATCGATGCAAAAACTGATGGTGGACTTCATCATCTCCCTCGATGGTTACGGGGCCGCCGAGGGCTGGCCCGGCTACTGGGGCATGGAAAGCCCCGAGTACTTGTGGCTCGATGAGCAGGAGGAGCACACGGCGCTGATGGGAGCGACGACTTACCGGCTGATGTCTGGGTTCGGTGCGCAAATGCCCGACGAGCCCAGCATGGCGGGACTGACCGCGATGCCGAAGGTGGCGTTCTCCTCGACTCTGGAGGCCCCGCTGTCCTGGGCGAACACAGCGCTGGTTGACGGTGACGCGGTCGAGGCCGTGCGGGCGATGAAGCAGCAGGCCAGCCGCCCGATGCGCACCCTCGGCAGCCCTGCCCTAAGCCGGTCGCTTCTGCGGGCCGGCCTGGTGGATCGCTACCGGGTCGTCGTCTTCCCGTCATCACTGGTGCCAACGGTCGCGACCGGACCTTCGACGGGTACCCCGACGTCGCCCTCAAGCTGGTGGACCACCGCACCTTTGGCGGCGGGCTGCAGTTGCTCGAGTACGTGCCCACGGTTCGCGGCGAAGGCAGTGCGCCACGGCAACCAGGACGTTGTCCCCGACCAAGTGGCCGTACGTGTCGTTGACGGCCTTGAATCTAATGAGGTCGCAGAACACGGTCACCGTTTGGCTCGACGCACGCGCGACTGACCTCGAACTAAATCGGTGGGTCCGGCATGGCGTCGGCTATGCCAGATCGTTGCCGCCGAAGTAACGCAGAGGGCCCTGCCCGCACATGGGCAGCCAGCTGGAGCACTCGGCCTCCCGGTTGTACTCCGCGAGCCCGAGGAGTTGACGCAGCCGGGTGGGGTTCGGGAACGGGGTCCCCTATTGGGGTAGGGACGACGGTTTTTGTAGCCAGAGCTCCTGGGGTCCCCGGAAGGAGATGTTGGGCGGAAAGTTGAGCTGCTGGTCGGGTACCAGGGTGAGGCCGGGTGCGTGGTGGGTGAGCATCTCGAGCACGATGCGCAGTTCCATTCGGGCCAGTGGTGCACCCAGGCAGTAGTGGATACCCCGGCCGAATGAGAGGTGATTCCCGGCGTCGGGACGGGCGATGTCGAAGGTGTCGGGGTTGGTGAATCGGTCCGGGTCGTGACCTGCCGTGGCGAGCAGCAGCATGAGCTTGGCGCCAGCCGGGACCGCGACGCCGCCGATCGTGGTCTCGGCGGTCGTGATCCGGCGTGAGGCGATGACACTGGTGTCGTACCGGAGTATTTCTTCTACGGCTTTGCCGATCAGCGACGGTTCTCGGCATAGCGCGGCCCACTGGTCCGGGTGCTCGAGCAGCCTGCGCAGCGCATTGGTGGTGAGGTTCGAGGTGGTTTCGTGTCCGGCGAAGCTCAGCCCATATATGATGCCGGCGATCCCGGAGATCGACAGCTGCGAGGGGTCCTCGTCATGGATGCGCACGAGGTCACTGGTGAAGTCATCACGTGGGCTGGCCAGCCGTTCGGCCACGAAGTCTTGGCAGTAGCGCCAGTATTGACGCATCCCCGTGGCAATCGCGACCTGCTCGGTCTCGTCGGGTCGTCCCCAGGAAAAGGCCATGCGGTTGCCGCACCAGCTCTTGAGCAGTTCGGTGTCGGACTCGGGGAAACCGATCAAGGCAAAAATCATGTGCGCCGGCAATGGGTAGGTCAGCCCGGCGACGACGTCGAACCGATCGACCGAGAGCAGCGCGTCAACCATCGTCGCGGCGAACGAACGCACCTTCGGTTCCAGCATGGCAGTTCGCCTGGGGGAGAAGGAGCGCAGGTTGAACCGGCGGATCCTGCTTTGGTCGGGTGGATCGCAGTTCAACATGGTCTTGGGCGGCGGGAAGTCCGGACCTAACTCGGCGCGCGCGGCCGGGGCCAGGGCGAACAACGGGTCCTGGGCAATGGTGGAAGAGAAGGTCGCGGGGTCGGCCAGGATGGCGTCAATGTCGGCAGCTCTGGTGACGACCCACATATCCAGGTCCGGCGCAGGAAAGACAGGCCCCTCCGCGCGCACCGCAGCGAGGGTGGGGTACGGGTCGGCGAGGTATGCGGGGGAAAACGGATCGAAGTCGCGCGACATCGGGCAGCTCGCCGGCACTTCCACGCTCATTATCGACTCCTCGGGCTCGAAGGATGTGGCCGCGACGGTGGTCGGCGGGAGTGTTCCTCTGGGGTGAGTGGGGGTCATGCATCCTCCTGATCGGTGCTGCGGTGGTCTGCGTCGAGGTCGGGGTGCGGCCAGGGATGGGTCAGCGCACCGCAGGCGCAGGCGCCTCGCCGGGCTGGACCTCGGGGAGGATCTCACCGTCTTCCATCACGTTCTCCCCCGGCACCTCGTGCAGGAACACCGCCAAGTCCCGCACAGGCTCACCGGTGATCGCGCTCCATTCCTCAGTCATGCGGTGCAGCAGCCGGGCCTTGACCGCACCGTCGCGGCCGGAGCGGAGCAGCCCGACCATGCGGGGGAAGTTCACCGGCTCCCCGGCCACGAAGATGCTGTCCCGCTCCACCTTGACGAACGAGCAGTGCACGTAGCGGCCCGGCGCCCCGGTCACCTCGGTGTGGACTTTGGTCGCCGCCGTGGCGATCTCCGCCTGGTGCTCCAGCGTTGGGCTGCCAGTGGGAACGGTGAACTGGTAGAAGGGCATCGACGGTCTCCTGGGGTCGGTGCGCCGACCTGGCCGGCGCGAGTGGGACGTTATTTGAGTCCAACCCTAGGACTCCACTACCCCGGGGACAAGACTTGCAGCCGAGAAAGACTCAAAACATGTTCTACGATCGGGGACGTGAAGCACGACGAGCTGGCCGAGGTCTACTGCTCGGTCGCCCGGACCTGGGCGGTCATCGGCGAGCGGTGGACCATGCTGATCCTGCGGGAGTGCTTCCGCGGGGAGCGCCGCTACGACCACTTCCGGTCCAAGCTGGGCCTCGGCAGCAACGTACTCAACGACCGCCTCGCGCTGCTCACCGCCGAAGGGGTCCTCGACCGGGTCCTCTACCAGGACAACCCGACCCGCCACGAGTACCGGTTGACCACTAAGGGCCAGGACCTCTACCCCGTGCTGCTCGCCGTCATGGCCTGGGGTGACACCTACACGACCGACACCCCCCCACTGCGCCTCACCCACAACCCTTGCGGTCACCCCGCCGACCCGACTATGACCTGCGCGCACTGCGGCCAGCCTGTCCGCTGGCGCGAGATGTCCGCGGAGTACCAGCCCACCGCGTGGTAACCGGCACCGCCCGCCCCGCCGCGACCCTCCTGTCACGGCACGACCAACGTCGGCCGCCCCGAGGACCTCGACAGAGATCGACCACCGCGACTGGTGTGGGTTCGCCGCCGAGCAGGTCGGCGTGGAGCTGGTCGGCCTTCGGCGGGGATGGTCGCCATCAGTACGGCCTGCACGGCGCCCTCGCTGGTGCTGGGTACGCCACGGAAGCCGTTCAGGTCGGTCGCGACGAAGCCCGGGCAGACAGCGTTGGTGAGGATGTTCTCGGACGCGAGGCCGCGCGCGTACTGGATGGTCGGCGACGTGAGCGCGGTCTTCGGCGGCACGTAACCGAGCGCGATCGGGTCCGGGTTCGCGAAGTCCGCGGTCAACGTGAGCGGGCCGGCGCTGCTGGACGTTGACGATCCGCGGGGCGTCGGGGAGTCGCAGCAGCGGCAGGAACGCAGCTGCGACGGTGATAACGCCGATTCGTTTGACGAGGCCCCGCACTCATGGTGGCCATGCCGGTTTTGTGTGTCGAGTCCCCGGATCTGTTGGGGTGAGTTGCGGCGTCGCCCGCCCCCCGTGCTGGTGGTGCGCTGGGCGGTCCGACCAGCTCGGGTCGAGTGCGGTTACCCCAGACCTTTGAGGCTGTGGATGACCAGGGTGCTTTCGACGTCGCGGATTGCGGGCAGCGCCGCGATGTCGTGGGTGAGGTAGTCGTAGAGCGTCTGGGTGTCCGGGGTCATGACGCTGGCGTACAGGCTCGTGCGCCCGGTGGTGGCGGCGGCGAAGGTGACCTCGGGGTGGGTGGCCAGCGCCGCACCTGTTGTTGCGAGGTCTGCCGGGGCGACGCTGAGCCACAGCAGCGTCTGCTCGTACAGGCCGAGGGCACGCGGGTCGACGTCGACGTCGATGCGCAGAGCGCCGCTGGCGCGCAGCCGCGCCAGACGTCGGCGGGCCGTGGAGGCCGGCGTCCCGGCGGCGGCGGCCAGCTGCTCGACCGGGGTGCGCGCGTCCTGGCGCAGAACGGTCAGCAGGGCCAGATCGAGCTCGTCCAGGTGTGTGGTGCGCGCGCGCTGAGCGTTCCCTGTGCCGGAGACCGGCGTGGGGTAGCTGTCGTAGCGCAACGCGCGCAGTTGGGTCGTGGTCAGGGCACCTACCCGTTGAAGCAGTCGGTGAGCGTTGCGAGTGTGAACGTGCAGCTCGCTTTGGGCGCTCACGTCCAGCACGCGGGAGGTGCGCGGCAGCTTCTCGAGCAGCAGTGCGTGCCCGCCTGCGGCGGTGCCGGCACGCAGCGAGCACACGATCTCGGTGCCGCCTGAGACCAAGCGCACCCAGGAGGTGTCGGGGTGGCGGGCGATGGCTTGGGCGATTGCCATCACGGCGTCGGGGGTTGTGCGCACGCGCACGTACCACTGCCTGTGCCCCAACAGGCGCGCGTCCCCGGCGGCGGCCACACGAAGCCCGCTTGCTGAGCGCATCCGGGCGTAGCGACGGGCCACCGTCTGGTCGGAGACCCCCAGGACTCGGCCCAGCAGCCCGAACCCGACGCGCCCATCGACCTGAAGAGCGTGCAGGAGCTGCAGGTCTAACGCGTCCGCGGAGTGCGTGTTGTCGGATATCACCGCTGGGAGGATATCCGGGTACGCCTTCAACCATTCGGGCTTGTCCGGCTGGTCCGTGCTCGATCGGTTATCCATCGTCAGAGGCGAGCCGGCGCACCGCCTTGGTCACCGGTGAGTCGCGTGAGAGGAGTACGACGATGACGGTTCTGGTCACCGGTAGCACTGGGGCGGTGGGTCTGAGGCTGTTCGGCACCTGGCCGCCGCCGGCACGCAGGTGCGGGCGCTGACGCGCTCACCGAACAAGGCCCATTTCCCGGCCGGTGTGACCGCGGTGCAGGGGGAGTTCACCGACCCCAGCGTGCTGCGCGAGGCCCTGGACGGGGTCAGCGGGTTGTTCCTGCTCAGCCCCGTGGCGGTGGAGGAGCTGACGGGCACGCTGCACACCCTCACTTTGGCGCGGCCGGGGTGCATGACGTTGTCTATCTGTCGGTGATCCACGCCGACCGCTTCACCGACCCGCCGCACTTTGCGGCCAAGGCTGCCGCGGAGCGGCTGATCGACGACCTGGGAATCGCCGCGACCGTGTTGCGGCCGGGCTACTACATGCAGAACGACGCGGCGGAGAAGGACCGCCTGCTCGCCGGTACCTACGGCCCGCCGGGGGGTAACCGGGCGGCGCTGATGGTCGACGTGCGCGACCTGGGTGAGGTGGCTGCCGCCGCACTGCTCGAGCGCCAGCGCGCCGAGGAAGCGCTGCCCACCGAGGTCATCGACGTGGTCGACCCTGAGGTGCTCACCGGCGACGCCGTCGCCCGGATCTGGACCGAGGTGCTCGGGCAGCCGGTCTCCTACGGTGGGGACGACGTCCTGGACGACCTGGAGCAGCAGCTCACCGCGTTCATGCCCGGCTGGATGGCCTACGACATGCGCCTGATGATGCGCCGCTTCCAGGTCGACGGATGGTCGCCGCCTCCGGCACCGACGACCGGCTGCATGCCCTGCTCGGACGCGTAATGCGCTCCTACCGCGACTTCGCCACCGAGACCGCCGCCACCTGGCACGAGTGAGCGCCGTGACCGCGCTCTGCCTAGTGGTCCGTCGTTGAATTGGTTCGGCGGGTGAGTGCGGCGCGGCCTCGTTGGGCCTTGACGACCCGATCAGGCTCGGCGGCCCCGATCTGCTCGACCCGCAGGTGCAGTCGCCAGCCGGCGGCGAAGTCACAGTCGTAGACGAACCGCTCGGTGGCCCGCAGACCCAGCTCGCCCAGCCGGATCTGGCGGGGGTCGTCCCGGAAACCGACCCACCGGGATAGGAGATGCCGTACTCGGCCCCGTGGAACATGAACCGGTGCAGATGGTCGCCAACCCAGTCCAAGGCGGTCTGCAGCACGGTGTGCAGGTCGGCGATCGTGGTGTCACCGGACCCGAAGATGCGGCGCCAGGTCAGCGGACTGACCCCGGCCACCACCACCCGCAGCTGATGCACCGACGCCGCGGCGGACTCGGTGGGGGTCACGGACTCAGCCATGGGTCTCATGCTGGTCGGGAACCGCTCCCGGGTGAAGCCGCAGGAAATATCGCATTCTCTGCGACAACCGCCCTCCGTGCCTGACCTGACCTGGGCGGTCGGGGCCGTCGGCGATGCTCCACCCCTACGCGTTTCCTGCGCCAACCCCCGGAGGGGGCCATGGCCACGATCAGCCCACCACCGAGGCGCCCGCCCGGAGACGGTACGAGATCGTGCACTCGCTGACCACCGAGACGTGGGGGGTGCACCGGTTCTGGGTCCGGGCACCGGGCGGCACCGTCGTTAACATCGTGCGCCACCGGGAGTGAGCGGGCTACTACGAGCGCGCGGCGAAGAGCCGGATCTCGACCTGGTCGGGATCACGCACGGCGATGGCGCGCACGTCGTCGCCGTCCGCGATGATGGAGGTGTCGACACCCTCGGCGGACAGGTGGTGCTGCCAGGCGGCCAGGTCGTCGAAGCTGCCGATGGCAAGTGACAGCGGGTCGAAGCCACCGGTCCCGCTGGAGTGCGCCGGGTCGACGCGCAGCGCAAGGGAGAGCACCGTCTGCCCGGCGGGATCGACCAGCCCGCCGGCCACGCCCCGCACCACTCCGTCGTCGTCGGTGAACTCCCGTCCGACGGACAGCCCCAGGACGCGCTCGTACCAGTCGCGGCTGCGCTGCAGGTCGCGCACCGGAACCTTCAGGTGGTGCACTCCGCGGATCGGTGGGGCCGTCATCGACACACCTCTCGTTCGTCATCGGGAAGCTTCCATGATGCGCCGCTTCATCGGCCACCGCCGGTTTGCATCTCGATGTATTAACAACCTGTGGCGCGTCATGACGCTCGATGACGATGCCTACCACGTCTTGGCCGGGTGGCCGTGGACGGCACGTGGTGCAGATCCCACCGCTTCTCAGCAGCTCCGAGATACCGTTTTAGGGCGTTGGCGAGGTCGTGGGCCTTGATGGCTTTGCCCGGCAGCCCTGGCTGTTCGCCGACGGTGACGCCGAGGACGAGGACCGCGTGACCCCCGAAGGAGCGCTGGGCCGCGGTGGGCTGGCGGTTGGACGCTCCCAGGATGAACTGCGCGACCTTCGCGACGCCTAGCTTCTTCGTAAGGTCGATCGTGCTCTTGGCCTCAATTGCACCTGTTTCGGCAAGGTCGCCCCGAGCCACGACGTCGGGCGCACTGGTGCCGGGGACAGGGTCATCTCACACCCCTGTGGTGCTGCCGGGGCGCCAGATCATCAGCACCACCACCACCACCACCACGAGCAGGTTAAAGATGCCGGTGGCCATGGCCAGCCGCATGCTGGCGGCTCCCGTTTCGCTGGTAGCCGAGGGTGTGTCCGGGCCCAGCACGTCCAGCAGCAGTCGCTGCAGCGGCAGCACGCGCGCCACCAACAGCACCGCCGCAAAGACGACCAGGACGATTGCGGTCAGCACCCAGGGGTCGGTCAGCACGCCCAAGCTGGCGGCGGTCGCAAGACCGAGGACGGGCACCGCCAGACCCACCGCGGCATAGGTGCGGGTGATGCGGTGCAGCAGCCTGACGGTGTCGAGTCCACTGTGGGACGACTGTCCCTTCGGAACCGGCTCCGCCGGCCCGTGCGTCGGTTGCAGCTCACGTGGGGGTGACCGTCGCCGGGCGTGATCAGGTAATGGTTGCTGTCCGCGGCAGCTTTCTGCCACGTGGGTCGGAAGAGGCTGGCGGCCACCGTGATCGGGCCGACGGTCAGCACGGCCAGCACGACGTGCACGCTCAGGAGCAGCGTGCTCATGCCGGACCCGCCTGGGCCTCACGCGCACCCCGCTGACTGCGGAGCGCGGCAGGCGGCCTGCGCGGGACTGTCCCGTCATCGCTTCACCAGCCACGGTCACGTCAAAGGCCAGGCGCAGCCGCATCGGGCGGGTGATGGCCTTGGGACCAGGTGAGGTGGTCGCCGTCGAGAACCACGTCCTGCAGGGGAACGGTCTCCGCGGCCGAGCGGGCGGAGCCGCCCAGGTGTCCCCCGGCGTGCAGCACTTCGTAGGGGCCGATGACGTCGAGTGGGTCGAAGCCGTCAAAGAGCACCACCTGGGCCCGCAGCGCGGGCGTGGTGGGCACTGCCTTGTGAGCGGCATCCGAGTCAGCGGTGAGGTCGGCTCGCCGGAGGGCGGGGGAGACGGTTGCGGGGGAGACGGTGAACAACTCCCTGATCTCGAGTGACCTGTCCAGTAGAGCCCGACGATGTGGTGCTCCTGTCGGTGGTTGAGCTTGGGTGGCCGGGCCCGGAGCTGTCCTCGGATGCGCGCGGCGGCCAAGCCGACTCGGGTACGTCTGCTGTCGAGGCCGGTCTGCAACTGCGCTGTCCGGGCGAGCACCTCCACAAAGGGGGTGGGTGAGGGGCAGCGATGGCGGGTAGAGATTTCGCCGATTGCCAGGGTGACCTCACCGTCGGTCAGTCCGTTCAGCAGCGCGTGCGCCTCAGACACCGAACGCGCCAGCCGAACAGGGGGACAAGGTTAAGATTCGGGGCGTGGCACCCTGACTGGATGCTGTTGCGCGACGCGCTGGGAGCGGGCATTCGACGGGCACGTCTGGATCGAGGACGCTCGCTACGAGAGGTGGCAGAACAGGCGGGCGCGTCGCTGTCTCACCTCTCCGCGGACAACATGCCCGATGGCTAAGCGCCTCAATACGCTCGTGCTGGCCGCCGAAGCGACGGTACCTGCGACGCACGCGGCCCTTCCGGATGCTGTGCAAGCATCCATCGAGCAGCGGTGCATGAACCCGGTGTGCACCAAGCTGTATGAATGGCCGCGAACCGGTCGGCCGAGACTCTTCTGTTGCCGCGAGTGCCGGCAGGCCTACGACTACGAGCGAGCCGAGCTGCTGGCCGATACGAGAACGATTGCGGAAGCCCTCGACAGGCCTGGCGGCACCTACAAGCAGCGCCGGACGCTCCAGACAGAACTCGCCCGCCGGCGATGGTGCCTCATTCGCTACGGCGATCCCCGCGGCGAGCTCAGGGATCCAGAGATGCCGTAATAGGGCTGGTGACTGGGGTCCCTGTAGGTGGTGGTGCCAGGGACACCCTCGGGGACTGCCTGCCGCGCCACCGACGTCCCAACCGATGTACCGCCGCGGATCTCTTCTTTAAGAACAACCACTGATTTCTCAATGTTGGCTGCATCTCGACAACAAGTGTCGGGATGCAGTGAAGGGAGTCGCCGGGGACAGGTATCGCCCCTGCAGTCCGCGCCCGCGGCGCGGGCGCACGCCACCGGCCTGACGCACCCAAGCCAAACCCCGCCGACGATGGGTGCCGGCGCCGGCCGAGGCATCGGTCATGAACTCACCGCCTTGCCATGCGGCCCAGAACGGCTAAATCAAATCGGCCACCAGCTGGTTAGAGAAACGGACTGTCATCGGCACCCTCATACCTTGGGGTGTTGCGACGACCGGACCGGACCTAAGGATCGTCTTACGGTGACGACAATCGCCCAGCTGCTGACGTTGCGGGCTCTCTGAGTCCTTGCGGGATCGGACAGCGGAACGAGCGAAGTACGGGAAGACCTCAGCGTCGCATCGCATGAGTCATCACGCGATGATTTCCGACTCCTCCGTCTGGTCGGTTCACCAAGATCGGCGGCTGCGTGCGAGGCATCGCCTGATGGCTCGACCGTGGTCGATACCGATGAGTTTCACCGCTAGGTTCTGTCGGTAGGGAGACGGGCATCGTGTCCGCAAGAGAAGGGACCACCATGGCGAGGTTCATGACGATCGGATACGGCGACCGCGAGGGTTACGATCGGACCGATCCCGCAGTACGCGACGCTGCGCATGCACACGACGAGCAGCTTCGTCTCGCGGGAGCTGAGATGGGTGTTGCCGGCGCTCCGGTCCAGGTTCGCAACCACGACGCCACCAACGTAGTCACCGAGAGCGGGCCGTTCCTGCGCGCCTCGCTGCCCGTCGCCGGCTTTACGGTGATCGAGGCGGCCACCCTGGCCGACGCCGTGGACATGGTCGCCTGTACCCCTTGCGCCGTCAGCTATGGCGTGGTGGAGGTGTGGCCGTTGCAGGAGACGCCGTAGCCGCCTGCACCGCGGTAGCCGCACGTACGGACGAGTGGGGCCGTATGCCGAACGGCTACCCGGAAGGCATCAACGCCGTTGGTGTCCCGATCGCCGATGGTCAACTGGGAAGCGTGGGCCTCGCCGTCGGTTCGCATGGCGATCAGTTGCTGAGGCCGGCGAGGACGATGTTGATCGCGCCGTCGAGGGTGCGGGTTGGCGTCGTTGTCGTGGCGCAGGCTTGGGCGAGGCCGCGTACGAGGAGGTATACCTCGTCGACGGTCACGTCCCGCCGGATCTCTCCGGCGGTGGCGGCGCGTTTGAGCACGTCGCGGACGGTCGAGCGTAGGGCGTCGGAGGTGTCGCGAACCGTCGGCGGGAAGGTGCCGTCGGTGAGCAGCGACGCGAGTGTCAGTATTCAGTCGGCATCGACAACCCCGACGTTCGCGGGTCGCGTACTCAGCCTTGCTCGCTGCGAGCTGCTCGGCATGGAGACGTTCGAGAGTCGCGCACTGAGCCTTGCTCGCCGCGAGCTGCTCGGTCAGCATTTGTTGCGGGTACTGCGAGGTGGCCAGGGCCTTGGTTTTGGCAGCGGTGTCACGTTCCAAGGTGCCTACCTGACCGGCAAGGGCGGCGACGTGTTCGCGTCCGATCGAGACCGTCTGTGGCAATGTTGGCGTAGTTGGCGCATACTGGGTCCATGGCGGTCGATCCCATTGAGTTGTCGGTGAGCCAGGCGCGCGATCAATTCTCTGACGCCGTGAACCGCGCCGCGTTCGGCGGTGAGATCACCTATGTGACCCGTGGCCGGGGACATTCGCGGGCGGCCGCGATCGTTCCGGTGGACTTGGTCGAAGCATACGAGTCGCTGATCGATCAGGAAGACGGTGCGATCGCCGCCCGACGGCTTGTCGATATCGATGCCGGGCGCAGCCAGGTCATCCCAGCGGACGAAGTCGCACAGGACCTCGGTCTGTGACTGACGACGCTCAGTACAGCGTCGGTTACGAGCCCACGGCACGAAAAGAACTCGGCAAGCTCGACCGGCAGGTCGCCAGACGAATCGCGCGGGCGATCACCGCACTTGGCGCCAGCCCGCGACCCGCGGGGTGCCGTCGCCTGGTTGGCTACGACGAGCTGTGGCGAATCCGCGTCGGCGACTACCGGGTCATTTACACGATCAAGGACACCGAATTGATCGTGCTCGCATTGCGGATCGCCCATCGCAGCGAGGTCTACCGACGAATCTGACCGGCACCAACTGCCCAATTCAGATCCGTAGCCGGAACGGTGATCGCTTATCCGCGAGGTTCGACGCGTAGCCACTGCCTTCGGGCGATGACGGCATCTCGGTCGTGTGTGCGGGCGAGGTCGGCACGCACTAGATCCCGCTCCTCGAGCAGGTGTCGGACGAGGGTAGGGGCTACCCGAGATCGCGATGTTCTTGCCCGGACCGCTTTTCAGTGCTCGCAGCTCGGTGGCCACGTCGCCGTCGATGAGGCAGGAGTTCTGTCAGGTGACGTCGGTTAGGGTCCGTGAGGCGACGAGCTTGGGGATGCCGTTGATCTGGTCGGCGAAGGGGACGTTGCTGCCCTGGGTGGACCAGTGGCCGGCGAACTCCTCGTAGGTGTTCCGCCCCAGCAGCATCGAGTCCGCGGCCAGTATCTGCGCCCCGACCTCGGTGTGCATCTGGTCGTTCAGGTAGGGGAGGTGCCAGTTCTGTGGGGCCTCCACGACGCCGTTGGGGCTGATGAACAGGCCGGCAGTGATCGTGCGCATGAGGTGCTCCTTCGGTGTGGGCTGGCGACCGTGTGGCCCTGAGCGGTGCGTCGATCGGTCGTCGGTGGCGTCAGTTGCCTGTGGCCGGGCCGTCCAGTGGCCCGAGGTCGCTCGGGGTCGGACGCTCTTCCCGATGAGATGCAGCCGGAGGCCGGAAATCATCGGGCCGGCTGGCGATCGGTGTTCGCGAGAGGGAGACGAGGACGGCGTCGGTGTCCCCGACGTAGGTCGCGGCTGCGGTGGGGAGCTCGTCGAAGGTCAGGATCGACCCCGCCGGGAACCGGGCGTGGTCCCCGCTGGCCGTGGTGATCTCGACGAGGCCGTGGGTGACGAGGATGAGGGACCGGCGCCACTGCGGTGCGTCCAGTGGGTAGTGCTCGTCGGGGTGGCACCCATCTTCTTCGCGATGAAACCCGCCACGGCGACACCGATCACCCCTGCGGCGGCGGCTCCGATGCCGATGTGGAATCCCTCGTCGGTGTTGCGCGCACCCCCGAGTTCGGGTTCCTCGGTCAGTGCCGTCATCCTGGTTTGGGCGTTGATCAGGGCGAGGGTCGCCCGGTCGCGCAGGGTGGTGATGGGGCTCATGGTGTTCTCCTTCGTGGTCTGTGCTGCCGTGGTGGTGCCGGTATCCATGCGTTCTCCTTCCGGTGGAGGCTGGGTGGTGCTTCCCTACTGCACGAGCAGGGAAATCATGGGGTAGCCGATCCAGAGCGCGATGACCCAGACCATGGCTACCGAAGGGGAACTCATCTTGTCCGGCGCCCTGTTCTGGGAGGCACGTTCCTCGGTTTGCATCTGGGCGGTAAGGCTGTCGGCCCGCTCGATCAGGGTGGACACCACCGCGGAGCCGTCCGCACCGGCACCGGCGGCGATGTCGGAGAGGTCGGACAGCTCGTCGACGTCGACTTCCTCCCCGAAGCGCCGCAGACCCTCCCAGGGCTGCTCCCCAGCGCGCCGCGCCAGGTCCAGTTGGGCCCGCAACCGCCCGAACGCCCACGAGTTGGTGGCCAGGGTGGTGGGCCGGGTCATGGCTTCCACGACCCCGGACCCCGACTGGCTGAGCAACGCGACCTGACGCAGATAGGACACCGTGGCGTGCCGCATCTCCTGGCGGGCGGCGGTGGCGCGACGGGTCACGGTGCTGGCGGTGTTGGCGAATCCCAGATAGGCACCCGCGAAAGTGCCGATGGCGGGGACCCACAGCGGAACGGGCGCGGTCAGGATCAGCGACAGCAGCGCCAAACCTGGGCCCAACAGCACCGCGAACTGCACAATCTTGGTCAACCGGGTCACCAGGAACCGCTCCCGGCTCAACCCGATGACGTGCAGGTCCGCGGCCGGGACGGTGCCGGGCAGCCGCAACGCCAGCGCGGTCCAGCGGGTATCGAACATTTGCCGCCACCCGGCGGTGCTGGCCTGGGTGCCCCAGGGCTGGCGCACCGGCACCCGCTCGTCCAAGCGGTCCAACGCATCGTCCAACCGCACGGGCGCGGCCGGTTGGAACGCGGCGAGCAACGCGACGACCGCGAGCCCGCCGACCACCCCCACGGCCAGGAGCACCACCATTTGGGGATTCATGAGCGGACGCCTCCAGTCAAAAAGCGGGGGGCGGGTTTACCCAAGGACAGGGTCCGCATACGCACCAACATCACACCGGCGAACGCGAGGAGCGCGGCCATGACCGCCTGCCCGGTCACCGTGGAGTAGGCACTACCGATCGCCGGGACGAAACCCGACACCACGATCAGTCCCGCGAGCATCAGCATCAGCACCCGCATGGCTTGGCGGGGTTGGGCGCGTTCAGCTTCGACCTCGTCGCGGGAACGCACCTCGCGGGCCACTTGCGCGGCCAGGCGGCGCAACACATCCGCCACCCCGCCCCCTTGGCGGTCCAACGCGAGCATCAGGGCGGCGGCCACATCGTCGCCGGTGGAGTCGTCGACATCGTCGGCGAAGGCCTGCAACGCCGCGGTGTAGCCCCACTCCATGCTCGAGAGCCGTTGCGCCAGGGCCCGGACTTCGACCTCGATCGCTTCGGGGGCGCGGCGGGTGGACTCGCGGATGCACTGCACCAACCCGGTGGCCCCACCCCCGGCGAGGCGATCAGCCATGCCCCGGCACCACACCTCCAGGGCTTCCAGGCGATCCAGGCGCCGGTTCGCGATCGCGTTGGACCCGAGCAGCCACGGCAACGCGACCACGGCGGCACCACACGCCAGAGCGGCGACCGGCCACCCGGTCAGGACCCCGATCACCACCATCACCGCGACCGCGAGCACGGCGCGCCGCGGGGTGGGTCGAATCCCCGGTGCCGCGGTGCCGGGAGTGGCCAGCAGGTGACGCACCCGCCGGGACACCCGGCCACCGAACACGGCGGGGTCGGCGCCGGCGCCGCGCCACACTGCGACCAGGCCGAGCGCACTGGCGGCCAAACCGCCTCCGCACACGGCGGGTATCACGACCCGCGCCACGTCGCTCATCCCAGCTCACCCCGCCGCAGGTCCTCCGACCAGATGTCCCCATCCCGCAGGGAGGTCAGATTGAATCCGATCTTGGTGAACGGTTTTTTCAGCTGGGGTGCTTGCTGGAACACCCCCCGGGGATCGCCCCCGGTGAGTTCGTCGCCGTTGCCTGCGGGTTGGTAGATCATGTTCGTGGACACTTTGCCGATCGGGGAGACGGTGGTGACTTCCGCGAGCTGGGCGCAGAATCGGGCCGCGCCACCGCCGATGTCGGTGTGATCGAGATGCTCCATGTGCACCACGTAGTCCACGCCTTGCGCGGCGAGGCGGGTCAAGTACTCCGGGCTCATCCCCGGTGCCCCTTCCATGGCCATGGTGACGAGGCGGTCCATGGCGTCTTCGGCGGAGTTGGCGTGCAGGGTGCACATCGATCCGGGTAGCCCGGCCCCGGCGCCCTTGAGGAACGCGAACGCCTCCGGGCCCCGCACCTCCCCGTATATCGCCAAGGTCACCGAGTGCCGCAGCACCGGGGGCAGCAGGTTCGCCAGGGTGATCTCCCCGATCGGGCGGCCGTTGGCGTCGGTTTCTACCGACCCCGGGCGGCACTCCAAGGGCACCAACAGCGGGAACCGGTCGGGGATGGTGTGCAACCCCAGCTCGAACTCGGTTTCCAAGGTCGCGAACCGCACGTAGTCATCCAGCTCCCGGGCCAGGGCCCGGAGCAGCACGGTCTTCCCGGCCGAGGGCATCCCGCTGACCACGATCGTCAACCGCGCCTGCACGCACGCCCCCAGGAACCGGCGCATCGACGGGGTGATCGACCCCATCCGCACCAGATCGTCCAGGGTGACGTCGACGTAGGCGTGCCGGCGGATCGTCACGATCGGCCACGGCGAGTTGTCGCACACCGCCGCCAACCGGGACCCGTCCGGTAGCGCCATGTCCAGGAAGGGGTTCACTGGGGAGAACGCCCGCTCCCGGCTGCCGTGATAAGCGGCGAGGAACTGGATCTGGGCGAACAACTCCTCTGGAGTGTCGGCGATCGGGTCACTCAGCAGGACCCGCTTATCGGCCATCCGCAGCACCACCGGGCAGTTCCCGCGAATGTAGATGTCCTCCACCCCGGGAATGTCCAGCAGGGCCTGCAACCGGCCGACCCCGTTGATCTGGTTGTCCACCGCCTTGGCCAGGTCCACTTCCTCGGCGGCGGTCAACGACCGCACCCCGTGGTCGGCCCGGCGCCGGCTCTCCGCCACCAGCTCCTCCTGGATCAGGGCCTGGGTGAGCTGCCGCAGATCCGCCGCACTCATCTCCGGGGTGCGGGCCTTGTCGTAGGCGGCGAGGACCGCATCACGGATGAGCAAGACCTCCGCGTGATCCACCCCTTCCCCGAACGGGGACGCGCCGGTGCTCACGAGTGCCCCTCAGTCAGGTCGTCCGGGGTGAGGTTCCCGTAGGGGTGACGGCGAATTGTCACCATCGGGCCCGTGACAGTGCAGGCCGCCGCGAGCCTCGCCCCGTCCGGTAGCTGCATGTCGAGATAGGGGTTCTCCGAAGAGAACACAGGCTCCCGGCTGCCGTCGAAGGCTTCCAGGAACTGGACCTGGGCGATCAGTTCCTCTGGGCTTTCGGCGACGGGGTCGGTGGTCACCACCCGCTTATCGACCATTCGCAGCATCACCGGCCGGTTCGCGTTGAGGGAAATTTCTTCCACGTCGGGAATGGCCAGTAGGGCCCATAGACGGGCCGCACCGGTGCTCATGAGTTCTCCGTTCCTGTTGGCGTGGAGGGCACCGCGGTCAGTCGTCGCGTCCCGCGCGCCATTTCACGGAGCTGCACACCCGGGGCTGGGACCTCCACTGGTTGCCGCGGCACCGGTGTCGGTGTCATGGGTTGCTGGCGCAGCAGAGGTGCCCTCGTGCCCAGCGCTCGCTGCTGCTGCGCCAACTGCCCGATGGTGCGCACCACGGTGGGTAACGCCCGCGCCAGCGGGGACCGGTCCAGATGCCGCCCCGGGGTGGCACCCTCGGAGAACACCGCCGCCGTTCGGGCATCCAAAGGCAGCTCCCCGAACACCGGCACATTCAGGTTGGCCGACCGAACGATGTCGGCCACCGCGTAAGGCCCGTGATCGTTCACGACCATGAGCCCCAGCGAGCCGCCACCCGGGTTGTGTCGATCCAGGTCTTCACGGATCAACGGAAGGATCCGCTGCGCACGACGCAACCCCCGCAACTGGGTGCGCACCACCAGCAGCAGCAGATCGCACGCCCGCACCACCGGTGCTGGGGCGTAGGGCACCCCCCATCGGCCGAGATCGACCAGCACATCACGGTGGGTCACCGCCCGCAAACCCTCGGCGAGGTCCGTCCACGGCACTCCCCCGGCCTGGCCGGGATGGGCCAGACCAGCCACCACCGGCACTCCGCTGGGCAGCGTCGTGATCTGCGAGTCCAGGACCTGCGGGATCTGCCCCTGGCGACCCAGGCGCATCAGCTCGAGCAGGTTGTGTTCCCGATCCGCTTCCACCACCGGGCCAGCCGCGGCGAGGATGTCACCCCCGGACGGGTCGGCATCGACCACGACCACCGGGGAGGGCCACACCGAGCTCAACGCCATGGCCGTGGTCGTCGCGCCCGGTGACGCGTTCGTGGAGAGCACTCCGATCAGCATGGCGCTCAACCCCTCGGCTTCAACACGAGAGCGGCCTGGCCGACCGCGGACAACCGGGCCACCGCATCCGCACTGCCGTCGGTGACCGTCACGTCCACGACCGTGGTCCCCCCGGCATCGCGGGGGCTGATCGAGTACACCTGCGCGTCGATCGACCCCGGCACCGCAGCAGCTGCAGTGGTGGTCGGTGTGGTGCCCGCGGTGGTTTGCACCGCCACCACCCGGACACTGTCCCCAGCGTGCAACTCCCCCGCAGGCAGCAACCCATTCTTCAACGCCACCGCCACCAGCGACGACCCCGCAGGCGGGGTCAGCTTGGGCACCGTAGCGCCGCTGGGGAGCAGCTGTCCTCCCTGCAGCGGTGCCGTCGCGTATTGGCCGACGACACTGGTGCGCTGCCCCCAGTCCAGGGTGTTCAACGTGCCGCCGTTGGGCACCGACACCTCCACCAGGTCACTGGCGGTGATCTGGTGGCCATACCCCACCGGCCCGGCCACGGCGATCGCCGAATGAGTGGCCGAGAAGTAGGTGAACGCCGCGTAGGTGCCGACCGCGAACACCACCACCAACGCCGCCGCCAACGCCAAAAACCCGCGCTTGCGTTGCCGGCGGACCGGTGTTCCCGCCGCGAACGGACCCGACGGTGCTCCGGGCACCGCCGCCTTCCCCCGCGGCATCTCTGTGGTCGCCATCAGTTCCCTCCTCCGGGTGCTACGAACACCGACTGCAACTCGCCGACCTCAACCGCGGTCCTCGCGGTCAGGTTCAATCCCTGCCCTCCGGCCTGCCCGCCGCCGAACCAGGTGATGTTCCAGATCGCGGTCGCGGTGATCGGCCACTTCCCCGTGCCGCCGGTGCGTTCCGGGAGCGACCGTAGCGCGTAGGAGTAGCCGCAGTCCGGGGAGTTGTTGCCATGGAAGATCGGCCCTGCTGGGGCGGGGGTTCCCGGTCCAGCACAGGACACCACCGCACCTGCCGGTCCCATCGACCAATCAATCCGGGACAGGGTGGCCACCGCGGTCACCGACGTCGGGCCCGCGGCGGCGGTCGTTGAGACCGGTCCCGTGGTGTTCGGGGCCTGGTCCACCCACATCCAGACCGGCAGTCCCACCGCCGTGTTTGGATTCGCCGACACATGCGGGGTTGCTGCCGTCAGCTTCAGCTGACTGATCGCGATCTGCGCCACCTGCGCCGGTGACGGTGGCGGAGGAGGTGGCGGTGCTGCCGGTGGTGCCCCCGGAGCCGCTGGTGCGGCCGGGGCAGCGGGAGTGCCCGGGGTGGGGCATGCCGCGGTATTACCCAGCCCACACAGCAACGCTCCGGAGCCGTTCAGGAACCCCGTCGGGGTGGCAAGGTAGGTTGGCGGTAGAACCCCCGAGAATGCCCGAACACGTCGACCCGGTGTCGTTGCTGCACAACGCCCCGCCATACCCATCCAACGCCGGCCCCGTCGGCGCGGTCGACACACTTGAGGTACCAGCAGAACCACTGCCCCCGCCGGACCCACCATCACCAGAGGATCCAGACGGAGAACCCCCGCCACCAGACGACGAGCCGCCGCCACCGGAACTGACCGGGGAGGAAGAACCGCCGCCGCCACCACCACCAGAACTTCCTAGGGATCCAGGCGCAGTCGCCGTCACGGTAATGACTCCCCCTACCCCGGTGGTACCGATGTTCACCGGGGGTGGCGCTGGGTCTGCGACGGCCTGTGTTGCCAGCAGGCCGCCCGCAAACAGCATCCCGGCCAGCGCGACCACAACCCGTCCGCCGTATGGCGTCTGATTGCTCATCATGAGAATCCGCCCCAAGGGTCGATTGGTACTGCTCATGGCGCGTCGCACGGAATCGTGGTGCCGGATTCGCCCTTGGCCACGCGCCATCCGGTGCCGTCGCTCGGGGTGGGGTTCGTCAAGGTGTACGTCGCCTGGGTTTGAGGGAGCCGACGTGGATCGATCACGGACTGACCGGCGGGGTTGACCGCCGTAAAAGACGAGACGTTGTTACAGGCCTTCACGATGGCCGTCGCCGGACTCGACACAACCGGTGGGTCTGGTGTCACGCTCACCACCGTTACGCGCAGCACCTGGATAGCACCGCCGACGACGAGGTGCTGGTCGGCCACCTGCTTCGCCTGGTAACTCAGGGAGGTCGCTTCGTCGCCCGTCGCCGCCTCGGGGACCTCGACAGGCGCGCGGGTCGGGTCGGTATACACCGAGCTGTAGACCCGCTGGTAGTTGGTCACAGCCTCGGTCAGTTGCTGCTGCAGCGCGTCAGCCGCGGTGGTGGTCGCCGCGGGGGGTGGTGGTGTGACGGCCATGGTCGAGCCCGGCGTGGCCGGGTGCGACGGTGCGCTACTGCACGCTGCGGTGACCGCGAGAACCGCGGCCACTGCCACCGAAAGGACTGCGGCCGTACCGCTGTTACTGCACAGAATTGGTCGTCTCACCCGACGTCTCCTCGCTACAGATCCCCTGTTCCACCGCTGTGGGCGGCCAACCGCATGTATGGATCCGAAACTTTTTCCCGGGCGAGTGGCTAAATCACCCGGCTTTTGCACGTAGTACTGCATGACACCCACAACACGAACGACGCCACCTCGACCCCGGCCGGATCAGTCTCCGCCACCGTCAGCGCCACCATCCGCAACCATCCGACAAGCCCCGGCTGATGGCAATGCAACGACTGAACGTGTCCCAGCACACACCCGCATAGCCAGGCCGTCAAGTCTCCGCTATAGTTCGCGGACGTTCTTGGCTGAACACCGCGGAGACAGTCGCCGTGGCGCGGCGGGAATGGCGGGCGATGGCCAGCACGAGCAATCTGAAACCGAGGTGTGGATTGCACGCAGTGGGGTGCAGGGCTTCAGCCCCGCGGCGTTCCGGCGACAGCGCAGCCGGCGACAGCTAAGCCTCAGCGAGCTTTCCCTTCTCTCCGGTGTCAGCGCCGCTACCATCAGCGCATGGGAGACCGGCAAGGTTGCCCCCTCGCCCCGAAACCTTGCCGCGGCCGCTGAAATGCTGGGCATTGGCGTGGCCGATCTCGTACCAGTAAGGGAAGATCGACTGGTTCTCGCCAACTTGCGGCATCAGGTCGGGTTGACCCAACAAGCCGCGGCGGAGGCCGTTGGTCTCAAGCGGAGTATGTATGGGGCGATCGAGAGCGGACTTCGAGCCGCCGACCAGGAACAGCGGATCCAACTCGCCCAACTGTATGGCGTTTCCGAAGACTTATTCGGAATCCTCTGGCAACGCACGCGAGACGCGGGCATTGCCCGCCTCCAGGCCCGTTAATCCTCGCGTACGAAATTGGATGAGTTATGTGGGGAAACGTACCAAATCTATGCCGGGAGGTGTCTGCCGGCCACACACTGATGCCGACGGTGAACGGGCGGCTACGGGGAGCGTTGGTGCAGCGCGGTGTGTCAGTGGAGGATCTCGCGCGCAAGTGCGGTTGTGACCCTAAGACCGTCGGGCGATGGATTACCACCGGTCGTTCACCCCATCCCGTAAACCGGCGGATCGCCTGCGACATGCTCGACCTGGGCGAGGACTACCTGTGGCCGGAGGTCAGACAGAAGGAGCCGTATGTCAGGCCGCTCGCCGAGTTGGACGAGATGGTGGCTACATATCCCGACCGCTCCAGTGTCCCTCGTGACGCTTGGCTGCAATTGCTCAACTCGGCCGTCGGGCGCGTCGACATGCTGGTGTTCTCAGGGACCTTCCTTGCGCAGACCAACCCGCGGATCGCGGACACCCTCGCTGAACACGCTGCCGACGGAACGCAAGTGCGGTTGTGCTTCGGCCAGCCCGACGGCAGTGCGGTCGCCCTGCGGGACGCCGAGGATGGTATCGGAGGCACGCTCGGGGCGAAAGTGCGGTCGTCGCTGTCGTACTTCACCGGGTTGGTCGGGGCCATGAATTGCGACGTACGGCTGCACGATACGACGTTGTACGCCAGCTTGTTCCGCTACGACGACCAAATGCTGATTAACCCGCACATTCTAGGTCGACCGTCGAGCTGGAACCCGGTACTGCACGTCAGGCGGACTGGCTCCGATGGCATCTTCGAGAAGTATCTCGCCGGTTTCGAGCGGGCTTGGGAGGCCTCGGTATCATGGCAGCCGCAAAGCGCAAAGGCTGAGACAATTAATGGATGAACGCTGGCGTAGGGCAGACACACCGATGCTCACCTTGCTGATTTCCGTATCGCAGTTGGGTTTCGAGCACTGCGGCGGCGTCACAACAACCTCAGCGATCGCCGACGAATGTCGAAGGGTATGCCGCAAAGCGTGCTTGTGTGCGCCGCACAGCGTCGGCCTCGGTCGGCATTGCCCTGAGCCACGACCGGTGCACCGGATCATCCGCGGGGTATCGGTACAGGATCTCGTGCATCCGGGCACCGAAACTGCACCGCTCACCGTTCGGCCCAGTGGTCAGGTCGGCGGTGTCCAGCGCGTCCTGTGTGGGAGATGGTTCGAACATAAATTTCGTTAGTTCGGCGGATAGGCCGCGCTCGGCGGCTTCGAACCGCGCGGCCGAGTGGTGTGCAACCAGGGTGACTACCGTCTCCGGCCAGCCTGCTTCACGCAGGAAGCGCGCACCGTCCAGTGGATGAAACCGTGTGTGGACGACCTCAGGCGAGTAGCCAATGTCGTGGAGCCAGGCGGCGGCGATCAGCGCATCACTATCAACCGCTGACGCTGCGCGCGCGAGCTGCGTCGCGCAGCTTGCCACTGACTGCACGTGTTGCCAGCGTCTGCCCTGTGGAGCAACGAGTCGCTCGGCAAGTGCAGCGGCGTCATCGAGCGAAGTCACGTCGACGACTCTACGACTGTCGAAGCGCAGTCCATCCAAGTTGCCTACCGGTCCAACGCTATCAGTGGCCATTGGTAGCGCGCTGCATTGGTACGCAACCTTTGGCCTTCACCCCGTTTGGTGGACACAGGATTATGCGGCTTGTGGATCTGCCGCGGGGTGATTGCAGTGTTGCATCTCGAAGTCCACCGGGGTGAGCTGGCCGATCGAGGAGTGTCGTCTGCGGCGGTTGCAGCGGTCCTCGATCCAGGCTCCGACTTCGAGCCGGGCGCGGGCTTTGGTAGCCAGATGCGCCGGTAGTAGAACTCGGTCTTCAACGTCGCGAAGAACGATTCGGCCATCGCGTTGTCCCAGCAGATCCCGGTCAATCCCATCGAGCGGGTGATGCCGTTGTTGGCTGCGAACTCGGTGATCTGGGCCGATGCGTACTGGGTGCCGCGGTCGGTGTGGAACACGACCCGGGCAGGCAGCTCGCCACGCAGCGTGATCGCCATCTGTAGGGCCTGTTCGACCAGATCGGCGCGCATGTGCTCGTCGATGGCCGAGCCGATCACTCGACACGAGTGGGCGTCGATGACGGTGGCCAGGTACAGCCATCCTTGCTACGTGCGCAGGTAGGTGATGTCGCCTACCCAGACGCGGTTGAGCGTCCCGGTGTCCCAGGCCCGTGTCGCCGCATCGGGCGGGTAGGAGTCCTGGGCGTCGGTGAGGGTGGTGCTGCGCCACTTCTTGGGGCAGATCCCGCGCAGGCCGAGCCGGCGCATCGCCGCTGCGACCGTCTTGGCGCTGATGATCTCGCCGTCGGCACGCAGATCAGCCAAGATGCGCGGCGACCCGGACACCTCGTCGGAGGCGCCGTGGAACCAGACGATCTTGGCCTCGATCCGCTCGCGGCGCAACGCCCGATCCGAGGGCAGCCGACCCAGCCAGGCGTAGTACCCCGACCGGGACACACCCAACAGGCGGGCCATCCGGGAGATGGTGAAGTTGCTCTTCTCCGCGTGCATCAGTGCGAACGCTTCTCGTTCGTACCCGAGGCTTCCTGGGCGAAGAAGAGTGACGCCTTTTTCAAGAACGCCCGATCCAACTTCAGCTCCGAGTTCTCGGTACGCAGCCTGGCCAACTCGGCCCGCTCCGACTCACTCAGAGCGCCATCGCCCGCGTCCTGGCACGCCCTGAACGCGTTCACCCACCGACCCAACGTCGCCTCATTGATCCCCAGCTCACGAGCCACCGTGGCCACCGCACGGCCGGTGTTGATCACCAGCCTCACGGCCTCGTCCTTGTACTCAGGAGTGAACTCCCGACGCTGTCTTCCCATGATGAACATCCTCGCGTACAAGGTGTCCACCGTCTGGGGTGAAGGCCACTTCGCTGAACTGTAGTCAGAACTGTAGTAGAGACGCCGTGGGACATCGGCGCGTAGGTGCGACGTGGTGAGACGTGACGGCGCTGCGCTGCAGGTCAGCGGATACCCGGCGAGATCAGATGAGCTGTGTGAGACTGTCGTCGTGGGACTCATAACCCAGAGGTCGCAGGTTCAAACCCTGCCCCCGCTACTAGATGGTCTTAGGACCACGGTGTCACCCAAAGCCCCTCAGGCCTCCCTGAGGGGCCTTCGGTGTCGGTACCCAGCTCAATGAGAGTGGTCGCCTGGTTCGGCGCCTGCGCTGCCACGGTTCGTCGAAATACTCTGAACCTCGCGACCGTTGCAGTCAGTGCGTCAAGGTAACCAAGCCGGGGCGCTCTTGCGATGAGAGGTTGACGCAACCGTGGCTGTACCGCTGTCCATTCTCGACCTCGCGCACATCCGAAGCGAGGAGACAGCTGCCCAGAGTTTTGCCGCAAGTGTCGCCCTCGCCCAGCGCGCCGAGGAGTGGGGTTACCGGCGGATCTGGTACGCCGAGCACCACAACATGCCGAGCATCGCCTCCTCGGCCACCAGCGTGCTCATCGCGCACATCGCCGCGCACACCAAGACGATTCGGTTGGGCGCAGGTGGTGTCATGCTGCCCAACCACGCCCCGCTGACCATCGCCGAGCAATTCGGCACCCTGGAGACGCTGCACCCCGGCCGCATTGACCTCGGCCTCGGGCGAGCGCCGGGCAGCGACCAGCAGACCATGCGCGCGCTGCGTCGCGATCCCGTCTCCGCCGACAGCTTCCCTCAGGATGTGCTGGAGCTGCAGGGCTACCTCAGCGGCGAGTCCCGCATCCCCGGCGTCGACGCCACCCCGGGCAAGGCCACCTTCGTACCCCTGTACATCCTCGGCTCCTCGCTGTTCGGTGCCCAGCTGGCTGCCGCGCTCGGATTGCCTTACTCCATCGCCTCGCACTTCGCGCCGGACGCACTGGAGCAGGCGGTATCCCTGTACCGGAGCGAGTTCGCCCCGTCGGCCCAGCTGGAGCGGCCCTACGTCATCGCCGGGGTGAACGTGATCGCGGCCGACACCGCGGCCGACGCGCAGGAACAGTTCGTGACTGCGAAACGCCGTCGGGTGAGTCAGCTCTTCGGCCGCGGACGCCGGTTCACCGACGAGGAGGCGGACATGATTCTCGAGGCGCCGGCCGGGCGACAGGTGTTGCAGATGGCCAAGTACTCCGCCGTCGGCACCCCGTCCGAGGTCAAGGACTACCTCGACCGCTTCGCTGAGCACGCGCAGGCCGACGAGCTCATCGTCGCCACCCAGGCGCGGGATACCGCTGCCTGGCTGCGCTCCTTCGAGCTGTTGGCCGACGTCAGCGAGCTTGCTGCCGCGTAGCCGGGTTTGGCTTCTTACCGGCGCTCCGGCGGATCTCGTCCATCGAGCGACCGCGGAAACTGCGCACGCTGTAGACCAGCAGTGCCCATACGATCACCCCCGACAGCGCCAGTGTGAGGCCGGTGCCCAGACCGCCGAACGGGAGCTCGGGACCGAAGATCCAGAACTCCGGAATCGGTGGATTCACTGCCCACACCACGCCGAAGCCGACGAGCACGGCACCACCGAAGGCAGTGATCGCCACCCGCGGCCAGGTCTGCACGCTCGCCGCGGCCGTGGTGAACGCCTTGATCCGGACCGGTTCCAACCGGCGCTCGGCCCATTCGTACTCCTGGGACAGCACGATCAGGCCGGCCAGCAGTAGCAGCAAGCCGGGTCCGGGAAGCACGAGTGCCGCGATACCGCCGAGCACCAGCGCCCAGCCCACCACGATGATCCCGGTTCTCCGCAACCACGATGGCATTTCGTCCCAGAAGCGCATTTGGTCAGCATGCCAGCGGCGTCGTGCTGCCGCGTAATCGTGCGTGTCCCGACAGTGAGCCTCGGTTGCGCCGGGTCGGTTCGGGTAGCCGGATCGGAGGTCGCGGCGCGCCGCGCCCTCGTCGACGCGCAGCCAGACGAGCTGCTGCGGTGGCGCGATGCCGGTCGCCAGCCCGAAGCCGGTCTGCGCGGGCTTGAACGGGAGCTGGACCACACCGAGCACCCCCTGCGCGGGCGCTGACCGGTGTCCAGCGGCGCTGATAGTGTCCGACGTCACAAGCTGAACGGGGTTGGGATGACGGAACTGCAGGCCGCACGCCGCTGCCACTGGGTGAACCATTTGGCCCGGCACGCACACGAACAGCCCGACGCGGTGGCGTTCCGGTTCGGTGGACAGTCGGTCACCTGGCGCGAGCTGGAGGCGCGGGTGGGTGTGCTGGCCGACGCTTTCGCCCGGCGTGGAGTTGGCCACGGCGACCGGGTGCTGCTGCTGCTGACCAACCGCTTGGAGTTTGTCGAGGCCATGTTCGCCGCCAACCGGCTTGGGGCCATCGCCGTGCCGGTGAATTTCCGGCTCAGCCCGGCCGAGCTCACCTACATCATCGGCGACAGTGACCCACGGATCATCGTGGTCGAGCAGCTGCTGGCCGCCGCCGTCAACCCTGCGCCCGTTCGTTGCCTCGTCGTCGGCGACGATCCCGCGGCCGCCGGGCCGAGCGCCGAGCGGTGGCTGGACGTGCTGGACGAAGCCGGGGACCCGCATCCCCTCGTCGACGTGGCCGAGAACGACCCGGCGCTGATCATGTACACCTCGGGAACCACGGGGCGGCCCAAGGGCGCAGTGCTGACCCACCTGAACCTGCACATGCAGGCGGTCACCATCATCTGCGCCTGGGGCTCAGCCGGTTCTGCGGAGATCTCGCTGGCCGCCGCGCCGTTGTTTCACATCGCCGGAGTCGGCACCATCGTGCCGATGATGCTGCTGGGCAGCACGATGGTGATCCACCCGAGCGGACTGTTCTCCGCAACCGACATCCTCGACGTGCTGGAACGCGAACGGGTCACCGTGCTGTTCTTGGTGCCCACCCAGTGGCAGGCGATATGCGCCGACCCCAGCGTCACCTCCCGCGACCTGGCGTTGCGGGTGATCAGCTGGGGCGCCGCACCGGCCAGCGACACCCTGCTCCGGCGGATGGCCGAGGTGTTCCCGGCCGCCACCAACATCGCGGTGTTCGGCCAGACCGAGATGTCGCCGGTCACCTGTGTGCTCGACGGCGCGGACGCGCTGCGCAAGCTCGGCTCGGTCGGCAAACCGATCAGCACCCTCGCGGTCCGCGTGGTGGATGCCGAGATGCGCGACGTGCCGGACGGCGAGGTGGGGGAGATCATCTACCGCGGTCCCACCACGATGCAGGGCTACTGGCGTAACCCAGAGGCCACGGCGGCGGCGTTTGACGGCGGGTGGTTTCACTCCGGGGACCTGGTGCGGCGCGACGAGGAGGGCTTCGTCTATGTCGTCGACCGCAAGAAGGACATGATCATCTCCGGCGGGGAGAACATCTACTGCGCCGAGGTGGAGAACGCGCTGGCCGCGCACCCCGGTATCGCGGAGGTCGCCGTGATCGGGCGTGCGCACGAGCGCTGGGGCGAAACACCGGTCGCCGTGTTGGTGCCGATCGACGCCGAGGCTGCGCCGACGGTGCAGGAGCTGGCGCAGTGGTTGGGCGGTCGCCTGGCCGGGTACAAGAAGCCCACCGAGGTCATCGTGCTGCCCGAGCTGCCGCACAACGCCAGCGGAAAGGTGGTCAAGCACCTGCTGCGCACTACCTACGGCGGTTGAACACAGCAGCGCGCAGGCCGCAACTGCGGCGACGGTGAAGACGCCGCGGTGTTCAACCTGCGCGAGCAGGGCACCGCCGCAATGGACGCGGTGGACGCCAGCGTGCTGGGCCGCTAGGAGAACGGTCCATGGGCGTCTCGGATGCGCGAGGTTAGGGTAGATGATACCTAATCAGGTATACTCTCGCCATGCCACTCAGCATCAAAGATCCGCAGACGGACCGTCTCGCTCGCGACCTAGCAAATGCGACCGGCGAGAGTCTCACCACCGCCGTCGCCACGGCATTACGCGAGCGTCTGGAGCGGGTACGCGGTCTTGTCGGCGCCGCGGACCTCGCCGGCGAGCTCACCACGATCGCCGTGCGTTGCGCCGCACTGCCGGTGCTCGATGACCGGCCGGAAGCGGAGATCCTCGGGTACGACGAGCACGGGCTGCCGTCCTAGTGGTCATCGACACCTCGGCGCTCGCAGCGGTGCTGTTCGACGAACCCGAACGGGACGAAGTCATCGGCAAGATTGCGGCCGCTCCCCGCCGGCTCATCTCCAGTGCCACCTTGCTCGAAGCGTCTATCGTCATCGAGTCCCGACGCGGCGATGCCGCAGGCCGCGAGCTCGACTTGTTCCTGCACCGCGCGAAGGTGCAGACGGTGGCCGTCGACGAGGCGCAGGTCGAGTTGGCCAGAGCAGCGTGGCGACGTTATGGCAAGGGCCGTCACCCGGCGGGGCTGAACTTCGGCGACCTGTTCGCCTACGCGCTGGCCCGCGCCGGCGGAGACGCGCTCCTCTTCAAGGGGGACGACTTCACCAAAACCGACATCACCGCGGCGTGAAACCGGATCAACGTTGACGGCCCAGTGTCACTTTTGGTCGCCAACGCAGCCGGAGCCCTGGGTGGTCAGCGCAGTCGCGAGAGGACTTCCTCGTGCAGCAGGCCGTTGCTGGCCACCGCACTACCGCCGTGCGGGCCCGGGGAGCCGTCCAGCGCGGTGAACCTGCCCCCGGCCTCGCGCACCAGGATGTCCAACGGCGCGAGGTCCCACAGCGACACCGCGGGCTCGGCGGCGATGTCCGCTGCACCCTCGGCCAGCAAGCAGTAGGAGAAGAAGTCACCGTAGCCGCGCAGCCGCCACACCTCGTCGGACAGCGCGATGAACTGTTCGCGCAGGCCCGCATCGCGCCACCCGGACAGGCTGGAGAAGCACAGGCTCGCCGCAGCCAGCTCGCCCACGGCAGAGACCTGCAGCAGCCTGCGCGGAGCGTCGAGCACTCGCACCCATGCCCCGGCGCCACGGCTCGCCCACCACCGTCGGCCCAGGGCAGGGGCGCTGACCACCCCGGCCACCGGAATGCCCTCCTCCAGCAGCGCGACCAGCGTCGCCCACACTGGCACACCCCGTACGAAGTTTTTGGTCCCGTCGATCGGATCCAGCACCCACTGGCGGCCGCTGAAGGCCGGGTGGCCACCGAATTCCTCGCCCAGCACCGCGTCGTCGGGCCGCTGCGCGGCGAGCACCGCACGGGCGGAGCGCTCCACCGCGAGGTCGGCGTCCGACACCGGGGTGAGGTCGGGCTTCGCCGTCACATGCAGGTCCAGCGCGCCGAAGCGCGCCACGGTGATGGCGTCCGCGGCGTCGGCGATGTGGTGCGCCAGCGCGAGGTCCTCGGCAAGCTCCGTCACAGCGGCCGACGCTACCCGTGCGCGAGAAAGGCCCATGGGCGGGCCGAAATCACGCACGGGGGGACGCAGTCCCCATTGGACCGTCCCGAATGGACGGACTACCCCACTCGTGGCACGGTGGAGCCCATGGCACCGCGCACGCACGTCAACTCAACCGCCGCTGCGTTGCTCGGCCTGCTGCGGGAGGGACCGGCCACCGGCGGTCAGCTGATGGCCCTGGCCGAACAGCGCTACGGCGGGTACTTCGGTCTGACGCGGAGCCAGGTCTACCGAGAGCTGCCCGCGCTGGCCGCGGCTGGGTTGTTGCGGCTGGGCAAGCTCGGTGCGCGCTCCAGTCAGCAGTACGCCATCACTGCGACCGGCCGACGGGCCTTCAAGGCGTGGTTGGTCGCCGACGATGCCGCCACGGTGACCAACTCGGTCCGCAGCCCGCTCATACTGCGGCTGGCGAGCGTCGGCGAGCTCTCCGGCAAACAGCGGGGGGAGCTGGTGGACGATGCCCAGGTCGCAGTCGCCGACCAGTTGGCTCAGGCAAAAGCCGCGCACAAGGCCGAGGCAGACCCCTACGCCAAGGCGGCCGCGGAGTTCACCGTCAACCACCTGAAGGCATTGGCCAAGCTGGTGGAGCAGGTCGCGAAGATCTAACGGCTCAGCCTGGCCGGTAGCCTGGGTGCTCGTGCACCCCGACGTCATTGCTGATCTGGCCGAGCTCGACACCACGCTACGCACCGTCGAGGCGGTGATGGACGTGGACGAGTTGCGTCGCCGGGTGGACGAGCTGGAGCAGCAGGCCGCGTCGCCCGACCTGTGGAACGACCAGGAGCACGCCCAGCAGGTCACCAGCCAGCTCTCCCACTCGCAGGCCGATCTGCGCAAGGCGGAGGGTCTGCGGCAGCGGTTGGCGGACCTGCCGCTGCTCTACGAGCTCGCCGAGGGTGAGACGGGGGACGCTGCCGCCGAGGCAACAGCCGACGCCGACGCCGAACGGGCCGAGCTGCGCACAGACATCGCGGCCATGGAGGTCCGCACGCTGCTCTCCGGGGAGTACGACGAGCGCGACGCCCTGGTGAGCATCCGCTCCGGCGCCGGCGGGGTGGACGCCGCGGACTACGCGGAGATGCTGCTGCGGATGTACCTGCGCTGGGCGGAGCGGCACGGCTACGGCACCGAGGTCTACGACACCTCCTACGCCGAGGAGGCGGGCATCAAGAGCGCCACCTTCGCGGTCAAGGCGCCTTACGCCTACGGCACCCTGTCGGTGGAGCAGGGCACCCACCGGCTGGTGCGGATCAGCCCCTTCGACAACCAGGGGCGTCGCCAGACCTCCTTCGCCGAGGTGGAGGTGCTGCCCGTGGTGGAGACCACCGACCACATCGAGGTGCCGGAGAACGACCTGCGGGTGGACGTCTACCGATCGTCCGGCCCGGGTGGGCAGAGCGTCAACACCACCGACTCGGCCGTCCGGCTCACCCACATCCCGACCGGCATCGTGGTGACCTGTCAGAACGAGAAAAGCCAGCTGCAGAACAAGGTGTCGGCCATGCGGGTGCTCCAAGCCAAGCTGCTGGAGGTCAAGCGCAAGGAGGAGCGCGCCGAAATGGACGCGCTCAAGGGTGACGGCGGCAGCTCCTGGGGCAACCAGATGCGCTCCTACGTGCTGCACCCCTACCAGATGGTGAAGGACCTGCGCACCGAGTACGAGGTGGGCGACCCGTCCAAGGTCCTCGACGGCGACATCGACGGCTTCCTCGAGGCCGGAATCCGCTGGCGCATGCGCGAGCCTCAGGGCTGAGGCAGCTCTGGTCGCTACACTCGGGCCCCGTGATCCGCGTCGAGAACGTCTCCAAGTCCTACAAAGCCTCCACCCGTCCCGCGCTGGAGGACGTGAACCTGGAGGTGGACAAGGGTGAGTTCGTGTTCCTCATCGGCGCCTCCGGCTCCGGCAAGTCGACCTTCATGCGCATGCTGCTGCGTGAGGAAGCGCCGTCCTCGGGCGAGATCCACGTGGCGAACTTCCACGTCAACAAGCTCGCCGCCCGCCGGGTGCCCAAGCTGCGCCAGCGGATCGGCTGCGTGTTCCAGGACTTCCGGTTGCTGCAGCAGAAGAACGTCGCGGACAACGTCGCGTTCGCCCTCGAAGTGATCGGCAAGCCACGCAGCACCATCAAGAAGGTCGTCCCCGAGGTACTTGACCTGGTGGGACTGGCGGGCAAGTCCGACCGCCTTCCCACCGAGCTGTCCGGCGGCGAGCAGCAGCGCGTGGCCATCGCCAGGGCGTTCGTCAACCGGCCGTTGCTGCTGCTCGCCGACGAGCCCACGGGCAACCTCGACCCGGACACCAGCCAGGACATCATGTTGCTGCTGGAACGGATCAACCGCACCGGCACCACAGTGATGATGGCCACGCACGACAACCACATTGTCGACTCGATGCGCCGGCGCGTGGTGGAGCTCTCGCTGGGCAAGGTCTTGCGGGACGAGGCCCGTGGCGTGTACGGGGTAGGCCGCTGACCCTCCGCCGCCAGCCCGCCCAGCTACGTTCCTGACTCCCGGAGGATCGCGACCCGATGCGCGCCAGTTTTGTACTCAGCGAGGTCTTCACCGGCCTGCGCCGCAACATCACCATGACCATCGCCATGATCATCACGACGGCGATCTCGCTGGGCCTGCTCGGTGCCGGCCTGCTGGTGGTGCAGATGACCAACAAGACCGAACAGATCTACTTCGACCGGGTCGAGGTGGCGGTGTTCCTGACCAACGACGTCTCCACGAACGACCCGGGGTGCACCGGTCCCATCTGTGCTGATCTGCGCACCCAGCTGCAGAACTTCCCCGGCGTGCAGTCGGTGGACTACGAGAGCCGCGCGCAGGCCTACGACCGCTTCAAGAAGGTCTTCGCCCAGCAGCCCGAGCTGGTGCAGTTGGCGCGGCCAGAGGCGTTGCCGGCCTCGTTCCGGGTGAAGCTGAACGACCCCAAACGGTTCGCGGTGATCAACCAGGCGTTCGGGACCCGGCCGGGCGTCGACCGCGTGGTCGACCAGGCCCAGCTGGTCCAGCGGCTGTTCTCCGTGCTCGGCGGCGTACGCAACGCGGCGTTCGCGATTGCCGTGGTCCAGGCGCTGGCTGCACTGCTGTTGATCTCCAACATGATTCAGATCGCGGCGTTCACCAGACGTACGGAAGTCAGCATCATGCGACTGGTCGGCGCCACCCGCTGGTACACCCAGCTGCCGTTCCTGCTCGAGGCGGTGGTGGCCGGCCTCATCGGCTCTGTCCTGGCCATCGCCGGGCTGTTCGGCGTCAAGTCCTTCTTCCTGGACAACGTGCTGAAGGACCTGTACTCCTCCAACATCATCGGTCAGGTCACCACCAGCGACGTGCTGTACGTGGCGCCGGTGCTGGCCATCGTCGGCATCGGCTTGTCCGCGGTCACGGCCTACGTGACGCTGCGGCTGTACGTCCGCCAGTAGACTCAAGCCATGAGGGAGAAGGGCCGGAAGGCCATCGCGACCAACCGGAAGGCGCGGCACAACTACACCATCCTCGACGTGTACGAGGCCGGGCTCATCCTGGTGGGCACCGAGGTGAAGAGCCTGCGCGACGGCAAGGCGTCCCTGGTCGACGCCTTTGCCACCGTCGACGATGGCGAGATCTGGCTGCGTGGGTTGCACATCCCGGAATACACCCAGGGCAGCTGGACCAACCACGCGCCGCGGCGTACCCGCAAGATGCTGCTGCACAAGAGTGAGATCGAACGCCTCATCGGCAAGACCCGCGAGGGCAGCCTGACGCTGGTACCGCTCTCGATGTACTTCGAGAACGGTTACGTCAAGGTGGAGCTGGCGCTGGCCAAGGGCAAGCAGTCGCACGACAAGCGCCAGGACCTGGCCAAGCGGGACATGGAGCGCGAGGTGACCCGTGAGCTGGGGCGCCGGGTGAAGGGAATGCACTGACCGGGCCGGCCACCGACGCGGAGGTAGCGGCCTGGGTGCGCGGACTGGGTCTGGCGGGTTTGGTTGACCTGCACGTGCATTTCCTGCCCGAGCGGGTGATGAACAAGGTCTGGGGCTACTTCGACCACGCCGAGCAGCACTACGGCACCCCGTGGCCGGTGCAGTACAAGGTTTCCGAACCCGACCGCCTCGCCGTGCTGCGGGAGCTGGGGGTGCTGCGCTTCGCTCCGTTGGTGTACCCGCACAAGCCGGGGATGGCCGCGTGGTTGACCGAGTGGGCGCTGGAGTTTGCCGCGCGGGTGCCTGCTGCGGTGCCCACCGCGACGCTGTTCCCGGAACCGGGAGTGGCCGACTACGTGCGCGCCGCACTGGACGCCGGCGCTCGAGTGTTCAAGATGCACGTGCAGGTCGGCGCCTTCGACCCCCGTGACGAGCTGCTCGACCAGGCATGGGGCCTGCTGGCCGACGCGGGCGTACCCGTGGTCATCCACTGTGGAAACGGTCCGATTCCCGGCGCGCACACCGGAATGGACATCTTCGCCGAGGTGCTCGCCGCTCATCCCGCACTGACCGCCGTGCTGGCGCATGCTGGGATGCCCGAGTTCGACGCGGCGCTGGACCTGGTAGGGCGCTTCCCGCGGGTGTACCTGGACACGACGATGGTGGGTACCCCGTTCAGCCTGCGAATGGCCCCGTTGCCGGCCGACTGGACGGCGCGGCTGGCCGAGCACGCCGACCGCATCGCGTTGGGCACGGACTTCCCGAACATCCCCTACGACTACGCCACCCAGCTGCGGGCTATCGCAGGCTGGGCGGCCGAGGACGATCGGCTTGGCGACAGCTTTCTGCGCGCGGTGTTGCACGACACGCCGGCCCGGTTGCTCGGACTGGCCTGATGGGCGCGGTGGTGCTGGCCCTGGTGGCGGCGCTCGGGTACGGGCTGAGTGACTTCGTCGGTGGGGTGGCCGCTCGCCGGGTGGCGGCGCTGCGGGTAGTGCTGGTGTCCTATCCGCTGTCGGTGCTGCTGGTCGCGCTGATCGCCCCGTTCGTTGGCGGCCGGGTCGAGGTCTCCGCGCTGCTGTGGGGGGCGCTGGCCGGGGTGGTGGCCGGACTGGCGGTGTGGTGGTTCTACCTGGCGCTGGCCGCGGGCCCGATGACCGTGGTCTCCCCCCTCACGGCCCTGCTGGTGGCGGTGCTCCCACTGGCGGTCGGCATACTGCTCGGTGAACGCCCGGCGGTGCTGGCCCTCGTCGGTTCGGTGCTGGCCCTGGTGGCGGTGGTGTTGGTCAGCAGGAACGGTGCGGGCGCCGAGCTGGCGTTCACCGGCCGGGTGGCGCTGCTGACGGTGGGCTCCGGCGGTGCCTTTGCCGCCTACTTCGTGCTGCTGCACCAGGTGCCGTCGGGGACGGGGCTGTGGCCGCTGTTGGCCTCGCGGGTAGGGGCAACCCTCGTCGTCCTACTCGCGGCGGTGAGCACGGGCCAGCTGCGCGCGCCCAGCGGCGTCCCGCTGCGCCTGGCGCTGCTCGCCGGGGTGCTCGACGTGGCGGCCAACGCGGCATTCCTTTACGCGGTCCAGAGCGGACTGCTGTCGCTGGTCAGTGTGATCACGGCGCTGTACCCGGCTGCCACCGTGGCTTTGGCCAGCGCGCTGCTCGGCGAGCGCACCGGCCGGGTTCAGCGGGTGGGCATGGTGCTGGCCGCGGCATCGGTCGCGCTGATCGCTGCGCAGAGCTGAGGTGCGATAGCATTGGGAGGTTCGGCGAGAGTCGCCGGGCACGTATGGGGGTGAACGGTTTCGACTCCGTACGTTGATTCAGGGGAAGCGTGCTGGTGCAGGCAGGAGACCACCACAAGCGTCACTGCAAACATATAAGCGCCGATTCCAATCAGCGCGAGTTCGCCCTCGCCGCTTGAGCGAGTAGCGACTCTGTCAGACCGGGTGTGCCCTCGACCCGGACCCTGGCATCGACTAGAGGGCTCTTACCCTGCGGGTCGGCCGCGGAGCCGCAGGGGACACCAAACAGCGGCTGGGATCGTCATCCTGACTTGTCTGCGTGAGCAGGAGATCCAAGTAGAGGCATAGCGGACTGCGCACGGAGAAGCCCTGTTGATGCGACGGAGGACCCGGGTTCGATTCCCGGCACCTCCACCCCCCCCCCCCCGACGATGGACCGGTCCAGCTGGACCGGTCCATCGTCGTTCACGCAGTCAGTGCGCAGGTCGAGACCGGTGGCGCACCGGCAAAGCGGGCTTCGAAGAACCCCAGCACGGACGGGATGCCCAAGATCGCCACCAGCACGTGGTCGACGGTGAAGGACGATCGCTGGTAGTCCACGGTGGCGCCCATGGCGCAGTAGCTGGCGGCGAGCTCGTCGGCGCTCTTGACGGGCACCGCGTTGTCGATTGCGGAGTGGTACAGCAGCACCGGGCAGCCGGAACGGTCTTGCCCGGCGTGTTGGCCGTGATCACGTCGCGCACTTGCGGCAGGTCCAGGGCGTTCGGATCCTTGGTGAGGTCGTTGAAGCTGAGGCTGGGAGCCACCGTCAGCAGTCGACTTACGCACAAGGTCGAGATTTGGTTCTGCAGCTGCAGGCCCCGCGGGTTCAGCACGCTGCTCAGGCCCATAGCCGGGTACTCCCGCGAAAGGCCTACGGCCGCGGCGAACACCAACCCGAAGGCGCCCGACCCCGTGGTCGCGTTGATGAGGTCATTGAAGTCGGCAGGCACCCCGCCCTCGGCACTGCCCACGACGTTGAGCTCGGGCGCATAGCTCGGCTGCAGCTCCGCGGCCCACGCCGTGGAGAATCCACCACCGGAGTACCCCCACAGACCGACCGGCGTGTCCGGCCCGAGCTCGGCGGGAGCGAAGCGTTCCGCAGCCCGGACGCCGTCGAGGGTGACCTGACCGCCGAGGCGTCCCGCCCCGTAATTGCTGTCCGGACCGGCATGGTCGGGGACGCTGACGGCCCAGCCACGCAGCAGCGGCCACAACAACATGAAGATCTCGTCCAGGCCCCCGCCGGGCACGGTGCGCGAGGGGCTGCACTCGGGGTCAAGCGCGTTGATGATCGCCTGGTAGGAAATGAGCGGACGGGGACCCGCCGGCTTGCCCGGCGGGATGATGACCGTCGTTGTGGCGGCGATCGCGGTACCCTCGGTGTCGTTCGAGCGGTAGACCAACTGCCATGCCTGGACGGGAAGGGGGATGCCGTAGGCGGGAGCACCCACCGGACGCGATCGGATGACCGCGCCTGCCGCGAGGGACGCCAAGTCGCTCGGCGGGGTGTAGAACGTGTCGGCCGAGCTTGCGGCCGCAGGGGCTGGCTGCGCCAGCACCGGTCCCGCACCCGTGACCGCCAGCGTCGCCGCGAGCACCAATCCACCCAGCATCCTCCGTCGCATAGCGCGCCCCCCAGGGAGCTGACTCCAATGTCAGGGGGCTAACACTGATGTCAGTACCGCCGCCAGCCCCGGTCTCTGCCCCTGATCCCTAAGATCACGGGCGTGGTCCGCCGAGGTGCCGGACCTGGAACGTCAATTTGGGCGGCGGTAGCTGATCTTTCGTGTTTCCTCGGAAAGCGCCGCGGACGCGATATGATCGAAGGAGAATGGCGCTGAACAATGGCGCCTTGGCGCACTGTTGCGTATTTATCGCAACAGTCCAGCGACTCCCACATCGTGGGAAAGACGTGGTGAGTGATAGCGAACCGTTGGCCGTCGTGCTACGAATACAGCACGACGGTGCTGGTGCGAGCTAGTGAGCTGGGGTCGTTGAATTGGGTGCTGTCCTCCACAATATTGATCGAAAGGGCACGAACATGGCTGGTACTAATCGCCGCGACTTCCTTCGCAAGGCTTCACTCGGAGCGGTGGGCGTGGGCGCCGCTGTGGCCGCTCCCGAGTTGCTCTTCGGCGGGGTGGCTGTCGCCGCCACTCCCGCGCCCGCCGCTGCTCCGGCCGCGAAGGCTGTGGACGGCCCGATCGTGCTGCTGCTGCGCGACGCCGGCAGTGGCGAGTTCACCGTGATGCATGGCGAGCAGTCGTCGACCTTCACCGACAAGTCACTTGCCGCACGCTTGACGCACGAGGCTCCGACCGCCTGACCCTCGACCGACTCGGCCACAGAACTCGGCGGCCAACCTGAACTCCCTGCGGTCTGGTGCCCGGTGTGCCGGATCAACTCCAACCATGAAGAGGTAGTACATGTCCTCGCACCGCGAAGCACCAGAGATCTCCAAGGACCCGGCCGCCGACAACACCGACGTCTACGCCTTTGTGAGCCCCGACAAGCCCGACACTGTCACCCTCGTCGCCAACTTCATCCCGTTCCAGAACCCCGACGGTGGCCCGAACTTCTATGCGTTCGGCAAGGATGTGCTCTACGAAATCCACATCCACAACAAGCCGATCACGGCCCCGGGCCAGCCACCGGACATCACCTACCAGTTCCGGTTCATCGAGGACTACAAGGACTCGACGTCGTTCCTCTACAACCTCGGCACGGTCGGGGTCAACGGCGCGTCGGGTCTCGACACGTACCCCAACCTGAACCGGCGCCAGACTTATACCGTGACAAAGGTCGTCAACGGCGTACCGGCGATCGCCGCCACGGATGTCCCCGTGCCCCCCTGCAACGTCGGCATCCACTCCACACCTAACTACACCCAGTACATTCCCCCCGCGCTCAAGACGCTGCCCCACGGTGAGACGGTGTTCGCCGGCCAGCGGGCCGACCCCTTTTTCGTGGACCTCGGTGCGGTGTTCGACCTGGCTGACCTCCGGCCGCTGCAGTTTCTGCACACCGGGCCGCTGTTCCCCGCACCCGGCGTCGAGTCCTTCCAAGGCTTGAACGTCTTCACGATCGCCATCCAGATCCCGATGAACAAGATCACCAGCAACGCCACAATTCCCGGGCACACAGCCGCCGACATCATGGACCCGAACTCCGTGATCGGGGTCTACGCTTCCGCCAGCCGACAGTCTACGATGCGTGTACCCGGATCGGTGCCCACCGTGGACAATATGGGTCCTTTTGCGCAGGTTTCCCGTTTAGCCAACCCGCTGTTCAACGAGCTGCTCATCGGCATCGGGACGAAGGACACTTGGAACTCGCAGTCCCCGACGAACGACGCGAAGTTCGCGGGCCGGGTGCTGGACCCAGAGCTAGGGCGGAAGCTACCGGCGCTCTACCCGCTGGCTTTCCGCAACCTGGCAAACTACAACGCCCGTCCGGCCGGGCCTAATCGTCAGGACTTGGCCGCGATCTTGCTCACCGGGATTCCCGGGATGTTGAACGGCAAGCCAGTCATCCCGGGCTTCCAGAACTTCACCGGCACCGTTCAGGCCGACCTGCTGCGGCTGAACATGGCCATCCCGGTGACGCAGAACCCGAACGGTCTGGGTCTGCTCGCGCGCGACCTGCAGGGCTTCCCAAATGGTCGCCGTCCCAACGACGACGTCGCGACCATCGAGCTGCGGGCTCTCCTCGGCGAGACGCTGCCGTTGACGGACCCCACATTCAACACCGATGTGGCTGTATTCGTGGTGTCCGACTACGCGCCAAACACGAACGGCGGCTTCATGGGGAAGTTCCCCTACCTCGCCGAACCGAGCAGTGGTTTCGCCACGATGCCGCGGCCCTACGCCACCGGAAACTGACCACTCTCCCAACCATCACCACCGTGCCAGCCCGACCTGTAGGACAGGGTGCACCTGTCCTACAGGTCGGTTCATGTTCGGCCGAAAGGACCGGCGGATGCCCGAATCAACCGACGGCGAGAACCCGGGTGTGCAGGGCGGGTCGGTCGTCCTGGACATCGGTGGTGACATCGGTGCCCTCATCGTCTACCTTCCGGACAGCTTCGCCCGCACGGAGATCTACATCAGCGTGGCCGACGGCAGCGAGCCGTTCACCCACACCGGTGTCCATCCCCGCGGCGCACCCAACGGCCCCTTGCATCAGACGGCGGTCTACCCGGAACTAACCACCGGCGATTACCAGCTGTGGCACCCCGTCGACGCCAGCACGTTAGGGCCCGTCGTGCACATCGAGGGCGGGGCCGTGGCGGAACTAAGCCTACTCGACGTCGCCGACCTGGTGGGTGCTGCCCCCGTGCACCCGCACGAGCACTTGCACACCCACTAGTCCTGCCAGACCGGCCGGCGCTTCTCCAGGAAGGCATTGCGCCCCTCCACGGCGTCGGCGGTCTGGGAAGCCGCGGCCATCACCTCGATCGCCAGTGCATACGCGTCGTCCTCCGGGCGGTCCAGCTGGGCCCGCAGCGTCTGCTTGCCCAGCGCCTTCGACGAGCGGCTGCCGCGCGTGGCCCGGGCCAGCAGCTGCTCCACGGCCGTGTCCAGCTCGTCGTCCGGCACGGTGTAGTTGACCAGCCCCCACTGCGCCGCCGTCGTCGCGTCGATGACGCCACCAGTCAGCGCCATTTCCATCAGGTGCTTGCGGCTGATGGTGCGGGCCACCGCCACCGCCGGGGTGTGGCAGAACCACCCGCCCTTGCCGCCGGGCAGCGCGAACCCGGCCGACTCCGCGGCCACCGCCAGGTCGCAGCTGGCCACCAGCTGGCATCCGGCCGCGGTCGCCAGCGCGTGCACCCGGGCGATCACCACCTGCGGAACGGTCTGCACCGCTCGCATCAGCGAGGTGCACAGCTGCAGCAGGTCGCGGGAGGACGCGTGGTCCCGGCCGTGCACGTCGGCGAAGTCGTGGCCCGAACAGAAGACCGGTCCCTCCGCGGCGAGAATGATGCCGGTCGCGTCGCTCGCGCCGACCTGCTCGAAGGCGTCCAGTAGTTCCCGCAACATGCTCTCCGGCAGGGCGTTGCGCCGTTCGGGACGGTTCAGGGTGATCCGCGCGGTCTCACCCTCCTGTTTCACCAGCACGCTCATGAGTTCACTCCTGTCCGTTCGGTCAGCCCTGCGCGCAGCTCGCGGCGCAGTACCTTGCCTGCGGCGGACACCGGAATGGCGTCCACCAGGTGTACCTCGCGCAGCTTCTTGTACGGCACCACCTGCGCGTTGACGTACTCCTGCAGCTCTGCATCGGTCACCGCAGCGCCCGGCACGAGGACCACGAAAGCCACCGGTAGCTCACCTACCTCGGCGTCGGGTCGTCCCACCACCGCTGCGCCGGCCACCGCGGGGTGGGCGTGCAACAGCTCTTCGAGCTCACGCGGGAACACGTTGTAGCCCTTGTAGAGCAGCATGTCCTTGGCCCGGTCGACGATGCTGAGGTAGCTGTCGGTGTCGAAGGTGCCGATGTCGCCGGTGCGTAGCCAGCCGTCGCTCAGCACCTCGGCGGTGGCCTCTGGGCGGTGCAGGTAGCCCTGCATCACCTGCGGTCCGCGGATGCACACCTCGCCGCGTTCACCCGTGGGTAGCGATGCGCCGTCGAGGTCGACCACGCGTACCTCGGTGTCGTACGCGGCCACTCCCACAGTGCCGGCCTTGCGGACACCGGAGCGCCATGACGGGTTGGCGGTGGCCATCATGGTCACCTCGGTGAGCCCGTAGCCCTCGCCGATCAGGGCGTCCGGAAACCGCGCCTGCAGCGCGTCGAGTACCGGTAGCGGCAACGGGGCCGCGCCGGAGGAGAGTCCCCGGATCGCGGAGAGATCGCGCGTGACGAAGTCGGGGTGGCGCATCAGGGCGACGAACACCGGGGGAGCGCCGCCGATCATCGTGGCGTGGAATCGCTCCAGGTCGGCCAGGAACGCACCGGGCTCGAAGCGTTGGTGGATGACGATGGTGAACCCGGCCAGCAGGGGAACGCTGAGGTAGCCGATCACCCCCATGGCGTGAAACCACGGCGTCAGGTTCACCATCACCCCGGAGCCGTGCCGGGTGGGCCAGTCCTGCGCGGAGCCGATCTGGTCCAGCAGCAGGTCGCCGTCCTCGGTGAGCACCGGCACCGAACCACTCGACCAGCACGCGGTTTGCAGCACGTTGGTCACCACGTGGCGGTGGGTGAGCTCCACGCCTTTGGACCGCCCGGTGGTGCCGCCGGTGTAGGCCAGGTGCGCAAGGTGGGTCGCCGGATCGATGGTCACCGCTGGCGGTGTGTCGGACTGCCCCTCCCGGAGTGCAGGCAGCGAAACCGCGTCCGGCAGCTCGGCGTCCACGGTGACGATCAGTCGTGCCGGGAGCCGGTCGCGGACGGCGGCCAGCACCTGCGCGGCGAGGCCCCAGGTGACCACGGCGGCGGCCCCGCTGTCGGTGAGCTGAAAGGCCAGGTCTTCTGGCGGGAGCAGGGGATTGGCGGGGGTGAACACCGCGCCGGCCAGTAGGATCCCGTAGTACACCGCGGGGTAGTCCAGGCAGTTCGGCATGTGCACAGCCACCACGTCGTCGTCACCGATGCCGTGGGCGCGCAGCCCGTTGGCGACCTGTGCCGCCCTGGCCAGCAGCTCGGTGTAGGTGAGCTCGGCGCCGTCGTGGTGAAACGCCACCCGCTCGCCGTACCGGATGGCCGCGCCACGAAGAATCGCACCGATGTCGGTCAGCGGGTAGTCGAGGTGGGCGGGCAGACCGGGTGGCCGCAGCTGGGTGGTGGTGTCGGGCACGGGTCGGGCTCCTCACTCCCGACGCGACGCTGCTCCGGGGCCTGGGCCCCCAGGTTGCCCCGCGCACACCCTGCGGGCAAGAGCTGGGGCTCAGGTCCGGACGGTCGGGCACAAAATCGGCTGCGGCGCAGCGCCCGCGGTGACAGGGTGGCGAGCACGGGCACAGCGGCAGAGAAGGAATCGGAGTCGTGGAAAAGATCAGCAAGCGGTTGATGAACTGGGCATCGATCCTGGAGTCCAACACGCGTGAGCAGGCCGAGATGACCGCGCCTCGATGCCGTTCATCTTCCCGCACGTCGCCCTGATGCCCGACGCGCACCTCGGCAAGGGCTCCACGGTCGGTTCGGTCATCCCGACCCTGGGCGCGATCATCCCTGCCGCCGTCGGCGTCGACATCGGCTGCGGCATGGCTGCCGTCCGCACCCAGTTCCACCGGGGCGATCTGCTGGCGCGGGGGCCGCTGTCTCCGCTGCGCGAGCAGATCGAACGGGCGATCCCGCTGTCCGCAGGCCGGTACAACAAGAAGGTGGTCGCGACGGCGGAGCCCGCATCGAGGAGTTGTCCAGGGTCGCCGATGGGGCCGGGTTCGACCCGGGTGCTTGCGCAGGGAACTGGCAGCTGCAGCTGGGCACCCTCGGCTCGGGGAATCACTTCATCGAGGTCACCGTGGACGAGACCGATCGGGTATGGCTGTTCCTGCACTCCGGCTCGCGCGGCGTCGGCAACAAGATCGCGCAGCGCCACATCAAAGTGGCGCAGGCCGCCATGAAGCAGTGGTGGATCAGCGTCCCCGACCCGGACCTCGCCCACCTAGTCGAGGGCACCGACGAGTTCTGGCGCTACATCCGGGAGCTGCGGTGGGCTCAGCACTTCGCGCTGCTCAACCGGGACGAGATGATGGACCGGGTGCTCCGGCAGCTCGCCGAGTACATGGGCAGCGCCGTGGTGGAGCAGGAGCGGGTGCAGTGCCACCACAACTACACGACGAAGGAGCGCCACTGGGGCAAGGACGTGTGGTGCTCCCGCAAGGGCGCGATCGACGCGTCGGAGGGTACTGCCGGCCTCATCCCCGGTTCCATGGGCACTGCGAGCTACGTCGTCACCGGCAAGGGAAACGCGGTGTCGTTGAACTCCTCGCCGCACGGGGCGGGCCGCGCCTACTCGCGGACCGCCGCACGCAAGAAGTTCACCGGTGACCAGCTGCGCGCGGCCATGACCGGCATTGAGTACCGCGACTCGGATGCGTTCCTCGACGAGATCCCTGCCGCGTACAAGGACATCGACCAGGTGATGGCGGACGCCGCCGATCTGGTCGAGGTTCGGCACACGCTGCGACAGGTCCTGAACGTGAAGGGCGATTGACGGCAATCCCGCAGCAGCGGCTGGATTGCGCTTACGCGAGGAACAGCGTCGCTGATGGCGCGCGCAAGCTCAGTTTCTTGGTCATCGAAGAGCAGTCCTCGAGCTGGCCCCGGTTCAGAATGGGCAAGGTACGTCGTCGTGGGGCGGTTCGTCGCTAGTCGGGGGGTAGGTGGTGGTGCGGCGGATGCGGCCGAGGTGGATGCGGGTTCGTTGGTGGCGGCGTTCGGCGCGGATGCTGGCGGCCTTGTTTTCGGCGCGGGTGCGTCGGCGCCGGGTATGGGTGTTCTGGTCGGGGTCGGTGATGTCGTCGGGGTTGATGCCGAGCAGGTCGAGGTAGCCGGTGGCCGGGTTGTGGTAGCGGTGTCCGGTGGGGGAGATGTAGTCGATGCTGCGGTCGGAGTTGTGGCACTCGATCCAGCTTCCGCTGTGTTTGATGCGGTGATGGGTGCGGCAGTATGCCTTTATGCTGGCGGCAGTGGTCATCCCGCCGCGGGTCGGATCGGTGTGGTCGAAGCTGATGTCGTGGTCGAGGTCGGCATTCCACGCGGGCGCGTCGCAGTGCGGCCACTGGCAGGTGCCGCAGAGGATGCGAATCCAGGTGTCGAGGACTGCATTGGGTCGGTAAGCGTAGGCCGAATCCGGCAACACTGCCCCCGCGTCAGCACCCTCAGTGACACTGTCCTCAGCGACCGCGCTCGTGTCGGTGGTGCGACTGCTGGTGGCTTCAGCGTCCGTACCGTCGATTCCAGTGCCCGTGGCCGCGCCCTTGTCGGTGTCTGCGATCGTGGCGGTGTCGCTCGGGGTGTTGCGGGTGCGCTGATAGTGGACGTCGGCGGGGACGCGGACGTAGTCGATGTCGGCGTCGGTGGCGAGCTCGCGGGCGTGCTCGGCGTCGATGAGGCCGTATCCGTCGAGGTAGCCGGGTTCGTCGTCGTGCCCGTCGTGCTGCCGAGATCGATCAGGCCAGCCCGGTACAGGTCGATCTCGCCGCGGGCGAGTGCGGCCCGCACTCGCGGTAACCGGTCGGCCAAGGTGGTGGCAAGGGCGCTGAGCCGGCCGGCCTGGGCGATCTCCGTGGCGCATCCCGAATCGGTGCCCTCGGTGTCGCTGAGCCGCCGGTCGGTGAACTCGGCGATCACCGCCAGCTTGCGTTCCATCAACACCGACTCGGCCCGATGCAGCGCCGACATCACATCGATCAGAGCAGGGGCCGTCAGTACGCCGGGAGAGGGAACCGTCTCCCGAATCGCCTGTACCAATGTATCGAACACGTGTACTGCTTATCTGCTTAACTGGACTTATGCTGGTCAGGTGGATTTCGCGGAGGTGGGACCGGTCGGCGGGGTGGATTATCCGCGGACGTATCAGGAGTTTCGGGTGTGGTTTCCCGATGACGTG
>JAABUK010001308.1_pt1 | contig 48067 bp, 29 predicted proteins | sample 5559141 | NCBI WGS metagenome assembly JAABUK01 (sample SAMN10711869, study PRJNA513367) | rock metagenome | isolation source: Antarctica rocks | place: Antarctica: Victoria Land, Pudding Butte nord | collected 2016-01-03 | reverse complement strand
CATCAACCGCTCATCGCTATTTGCGATATGGAGTAGAAAATCAGTAGTGGCACGGAAGTGATAAAATGTATAGCAAACGAGTAATGGCCTTCTGCCTTGCCTTAGTATTGTCAATAGCTGTTGTTAATTTTTCTTCTATTCGGGAGACAATAAATTGGCATCGCCAAGACGCGCTGGCTGAGGCGGCGTGGAACGGTGATATTTCAACCGTTAAGTTACTGCTTTACGCGGGTGCTGACGTGAACTTATGCGTAGGCGGCAGAGGTTGTCCCATTCATTCCGCAGTTTGGAACGGTCATGTTGAAGTTGTACGCTTCTTGTTAGATAAAGGCGCGAACGTAAATAGAAAATGGAAGCTTGGGTCAACTCCATTGATGGTAGCTGCCGCTAATGGTCAAACCGAAATAGCTAAATTGCTACTAACAAGGGGCGCTGATGTAAATCCGAGAGACGACTTTGGAACTGCATTAGAAGCAGCTTCAGAGCAGGGTCACAACGAAATCGTAAAACTCTTATTAGCAAACGGCGCAGGCACAAACGGTAATGATGAAAGAGCGTTAAGGCGTGCGATCCTGAACAATCACGCTGACGCAGCACGGCTATTGCTTGCTCATGGTGTCAATTTGGATAGAAGCGGTGATGATATAAAAAACGATATCCCTTCTGTTCTACAAATTGCTGTCGAACAAGGTAATTCTGAAATCGTTGATTTACTCAAAAAAGCTGGAGCGAAGTAAATCTTTCGTAGAGTCAACTATAAAGCGAACAAAGGGAGATACAAGAAATGCAAAACGAAACAATGCTTACGACGAACAACGGAAACGTCTCGACGCAGGAAGTCGCCGACGGCGTCTCTTACATGCAGACGCTGATCGTCAATCTTTTTATGGTCAAAGAGCCGAATGCCGCGAACAATTCGTGGGTGCTCGTTGATACAGGAATGCCCGGCAATGCGAATCGCATCAAGCAGGCCGCAGCAGAGCGATTCGGCGCGGACTCGAAACCTTCCGCGATTGTCTTAACGCACGGACATTTCGATCACGTCGGGACGGTCAAGGAATTGGCAGAGGAATGGGATGTGTCCGTTTACGCGCACGCATTGGAAATGCCGTATCTGACGGGACGCTCGGATTATCCGCCGCCCGATCCAACTGTGGGCGGTGGCATGATGGCGCGCTTGTCTTTTCTTTATCCGAAGCATCCGATTGATCTGGGAACGCGCGTGCGCACGCTTCCCGCAGACGGAAGCATTCCGGGCATGACGGGCTGGCGCTGGATTCACACGCCGGGACACACGCCCGGACACGTCTCGCTTTTTCGTGACTCGGATCGAACATTGATCGCGGGCGATGCCTTCGTCACGACGCAACAGGAATCGGCGCTCGCCGTGCTCACGCAAAAGCAAGAGGTTCACGGGCCGCCGATGTACTTCACGCCCGGCTGGGAAGCAGCCAGAAGTTCAGTTGAAAAGCTCGCGGCGCTGCAACCAGTCGTTGCCGCGACTGGACACGGCGTCCCGATGCGCGGCGCGACGATGCTGCGCGAACTCGAAGGACTCGCACGCGACTTTGAAAATCGCGCGATGCCCGCACACGGACGCTACGTCGATCATCCGGCGCGCACAAATGAGCAAGGCATCGTGAGCGTGCCGCCGCCTGTTGCCGACCCACTGCCGAAGATTCTGGCGGGCGTCGGTCTTGCAGCAGTGGCGGGCGCAACACTGCTCGCCGTCTCGAATCGTAAAAAGAATAAGCGCGGGAGACGCAGTTATTGATTGAAGCTGAACCGCGAGTTGCCGCCGCGATGTTTTGAAGTTTCAACTCAGAACATCGCGGCTGGCGAACGCATCGAGGATTTTTATGAGCACAACGACGCGCTTAATGACGGCTGATGAATTAATGTTGTTGCCGAAATTTGTTGACGGTAATGATTGTTTCTATGAACTCATTGCGGGAGAATTAATAACCATGTCGCCGACGGGCGGCACGCACGGCTTTGTCACAGCGAGGCTAACTATTGCTATCGGGCAGCACGTTGAAGCGCACGATCTCGGAATGATGTTTGGCGCAGAATGCGCGTTCAAGGTTGAAACAAACCCTGACACCGTGATCGCTCCTGATGTCGCCTTCGTGCGCTACGAAAAGATGGCGACAGTAGAGAATATAGACAAGTTTTTACCGTTTGCGCCGGATTTAGCGATAGAAGTGCTGAGTCCTAGTAATACCGTCAGCGAGATTGATAGAAAGATCGAGCTTTTCCTGGCGGCGGGAACGCAAGCCGTCTGGATCGTCAATCCGCGACGACGCACCATTACGATCCATCCGCAACAGAACGCGCCTCGCATCTTGACGGAAGCCGACACGCTTTCCGATGAAGAAATTTTACCCGGCTTCCAATATGAGATAGCTAAATTATTTATCACCGGCAAGCGATAGTTATGACAAGCCGAACACGGCAGATGTAGAATCGAACCGGCGTTGACGCAGCGGCATTCGCCATTTTAGCGTTAAGCAGAATCCATGAAATTATCTCCGACAGAAATTTATAGCGGGCGAAAGATATTCCTGATCGGCAGCACGGGCTTTCTCGGCAAAGTCACGCTTAGCATGTTGCTGTATCGCTTTCCGAATGTCGGGCAAGTGTATGTCACCGTGCGCGCGCGCTCGCAGGAGGAATCGGAGACTAGGTTCTGGAACAATGTTATCACTGCGCCGCCTTTTGATCCGCTGTGCGAGCGTTACGGCGATGCGCTCGAAGGCTTCATACAGGACAAGGTAACGATTGTTAATAGCGACATCGGCGACGACAATCTAGGACTCACAGAAGAAGCCGCCAAAAAAATCGCAAGCGATCTCGATGTAGTGATTAACAGCGCGGGCAACGTGACTTTTAATCCGACGCTCGAAAGCGCTCTGCGCACAAACGTCGTCGGCACGCAAAACGTTATCGCATTTGCCAAGCGCATGAAGCGTCCGTCGCTGGTGCATGTTTCGACCTGCTTCGTCGCGGGCAATCGCTCCGGCGCAGTGTGGGAAAGCGATCCCGTGATCGGTTATTTTCCGCGCCGCGAGGAATTAGAGGGCGTCGAATTTTCCGCCGCACAGGAGATCAGAGATTGCGCGAAACTCTCCGAACGTGTCCGCGAAGAAGCGCGCGACGCGATGATGATTGCGCGCTTTCGCGCCGAAGCACGCAAGCGCCTCGACGAAGAAGGCCGCGACGTTGACGACCCGGACTCCCTCGGATTAGCCGTCGCGCGCGAACGAAAAGTGTGGACGCGCACGCGCCTCACGGAACTCGGCATCGAACGCGCCGCATGGTGGGGCTGGCCGAATATCTACACTTACACCAAGAGTCTCGGCGAACAACTCGTCGCCGCCGAATCAGGAATCGTCAAGAGCATCGTCCGGCCAAGCATCGTCGAATCCGCGCGCTCCTTTCCTTTTCCCGGTTGGAACGAAGGCTTTACGACAACCGCGCCGCTCATCTTCATCACGCTCAAAGGCCAAACACAGATTCCCGTCAACGAGAAATTGATTTTAGACATTACGCCCGTCGATGAAGTCGCCGCAGTGATGCTCGCCGTCGCCGCCGAAGCCTGCGTTGCAGAGCCGCGCCTTGTTCATCAAGCCGCGACAGGCGACACGCGCCCGAACGAAATGCGACGCATCGTCGGACTGCTCGGTCTCTATAAGCGCAAATATTTTCAGGAAAAGGAAACGGGCTTCAAACTCGTCAACCAACTTGCCGCGCGCATGGAAGCGCGTCCCGTCACGCCCGCGCGCTTCGATAAAACTTCGACGCCGATGGTCAACGCGGCGGCGAAGAAAGTTAATGGATTGCTTGACCGAGTGCGCCCGCGCTGGGGCGGCGGAAGAGTCGCGGATGTGATTGACCGCGCTAAAGAAACCGTCAATCGCGTCGAAGAATTAACAGGTGAAACAGCAGAAGCGTTCGAGATGTTTCGCCCGTTCATGGTCGAAAACGCGTACATCTTTCGCGCAGACAATGTGCGCTCGCTTTTCTCGCGCATACGCAAAGACGAACAAGGGCTTCTTTCGTGGCATCCGGAAACGATTGATTGGTACGACTACTGGATGAACGTGCATTTTCCCGGCCTCAAGAAATGGGTTTTCCCGACGCTCGAAGAAGACATGCGCGCGCAGCCGAAACGCGTTTATACGTTCCGCGATTTGCTGGAACTCTTCGAGACTTCGACAAAGCGTCATGCCACGCGCGTCGCCATGCGTATCGAACGCGACGGGCGCACAGAGCAATATACTTACGCGAATTTGCGCAAGCTGAGCTTTCGCGCCGGAGCGTTTCTGGCGAGCGAAGGCGTCAAGCCAACTGATCGCGTAATGCTCTTGAGCAACAACGCGCCCGAATGGGGCATGAGCTATTTCGGCGTGCTCAAGGCTGGCGCAACGTGTATTCCTGTTGATCCGCAAAGCACTACGGATGAAGTCGTCAACTTCGCCCGCGCTGGCTCGGCCTCCGGCATTATCCTCAGCGAAGAAATGGATGCGGAGCATTCCGAGCTGCAAGAAAGATTAGCGGAAGCAGGATTAAACGAAACGCGTATCTGGCGTTTCGCGGAAGTCTTTGCGATGCCGGATGAAGCGACGGAAGACACGCGCCTCGCTCTTCTGCCGCAACGCGCGCACGCGCAAAGCATCGCTTCGCTCATCTTCACTTCCGGCACGACAGGGCAGCCGAAAGGCGTAATGCTCTCGCACCGCAATTTTACGAGCATGGTCTCGATGCTTTCCAGCGTGCTCGATATGTCAACGAGAGACGGCGCGCTGTCTGTGTTGCCGCTGCATCACACGTTCGAGTTCTCCGCAGGGTTTCTCACGCCCTTGAGTCGCGGCGCGCAGATTACTTATTTGCCGGAGCGAACAAGCGAAGCTTTAGCGCGTGCAATTAATAACGGTCACGTCACAGGCATGGTCGGCGTCCCTGCCGTGTGGGAACTGCTGCATCGCCGCATCAGAAATAGATTTAACGAACAAAGCATGTGGGTCGGGCGCGTCGCAAATGTTTTGATTCGCGCTAACGGGTGGCTGCGTGATCGCACGCCGCTTAACTTAGGTCAACTGATTTTTTATCCGATTCACGAAGGTCTAGGCGGGCGCATACGTTACCTCGTGAGCGGCGGCTCGGCTTTGAGCGAGAAGATACAGAGAGATTTTCACGGACTCGGCTTTACGATTCTCGAAGGCTACGGATTAACGGAAGCCTCGCCCGTGCTGACCTTCACGCGCCCGCAGAATCGTATGCTCGCGGGCAGCGTCGGAAGCCCTTTGCCCGGCGTCGAAGTAAGGATTATTGATGCGGACGAAACAGGCGTCGGCGAAGTAGTCGCGCGCGGGCCGAATATCATGGCAGGCTATTTCGAGAACGACGCGGCGACGCGCGCAACGATTATTGACCGCTGGCTTCGCACAGGCGATCTGGGGCGTTTCGATGCAAACAATAATTTGTATCTCGTCGGGCGCTCGAAGGAAATCATCGTCGATACGAACGGCAAAAATGTTTACCCGGACGAAATCGAAGAGCTTTACGGCAACTCTGTGTTCATTAAAGAGTTGAGCGTTGTTGGACTACCTGACGGCACGGGTGAAAAAATCGCGGCGCTCGTCGTGCCCGACTACGATCAGGACTTGTCGCTTTCGCGCGAAGAAGCGCGGCGTAAAATCGAAGAGCATTTCCGCTTCGTCTCTTCTGCGATTCCCTTTTACAAGCGCGTCAAGGTGCTTCATTTTTCCGACGATGAACTGCCGCGCACGGCGACGCGCAAAGTTAAACGCCGCGAAGTCGTCGTGCAAATGGAAGCGCTCGAAAACCGTTTGCGCAACGCTGTATCGGCGGCAGTCGAAAGCAAATCGCAGGAGAACGGCGCGAAAGATACGCGTTGGCTGCTCGACGTAGTGGCGGGCGTGGCGAATCGTCCGCGCGCCAGCGTCAGCTTCGATTCTCGTTTCAGCGATTTGGGCTTTGATAGTTTGATGTACGTCGAACTTGCTACCGCGATTGAAAACGCGGGCGGCACGCTGCGTTCGCCGGACACGCTCACTGAAGTGCAAACACTGCGCGAACTCGCATCCGTCGTATCTCGTCAGTCATCCACGCACACGCCGGAGACTGCCTCAATCAACAACGCCGAAACATCACGCGCCAGCGATAGCGGCGGCAGTGATGATGAAGAGATTTACATTCCGTCATTTATCAGAACCGTCGGCAATCGCGGACTCGATGTTTTGCAGCGCGCCTTTTACGAAAAGTTTCTGCACACGCGTTACGAAGGACGCTCGCACATTCCCGTGCATACAAACTTTATCGTCGCTGCCAATCACGCTTCGCATCTCGACATGGGGCTTGCGAAGATGGCTCTCGGCGAAGCGGGCAGAGACATGGTTGCACTCGCGGCGGCGGATTATTTCTTTGATAACAAATACAAGCGCGCCTACATGGACAACTTCACGAATCTCGTGCCGATGGAGCGCAGCGGAAGTCTTCGTCAATCATTGCGGCACGCGCGTTCGTTTCTTGATCGCGGCTACAACGCGCTGATATTTCCCGAAGGCACGCGCTCTGTGACGGGCGAGCTTGCGGAGTTCAAGCCCGTCATCGGCTATCTCGCGCTGTCGTCGCGCGTCGGCATTCTGCCGCTTTATCTTCGCGGCACATACGAAGCGATGCCGAAGGGATCGAACGTTATACGCAGCCGCGAGATCGGCGCGCGCATCGGGCAGTATCTCTCAATCGAAGAGTTAGAGGAAATGACGAAGGACATGGCGCGCGCCGAAGCCTATCGTTTGATTGCAGAGCTTGTTCACCACGAAGTCGCAAACCTACGCGACGGCACGCGGCTAAACTTCGATGCAAAGGCAACACGCAAACGCTGGCGTACCGAACGCCGCGCGCAAACAGCAGAAGCCAAAGCGGAAGCCGAGCGCGTCGCTTCGATGCCGCACCTCGCCGCCGGAGACTAAAAACAGGAGTCAGGAGACAGAATAAAAGCAAGGAAGCTTGAGCATGAACAGCATGAAGGTAACCATCGTTGCTTACGTTCTTTTCTTCATTCTGACTCCTGACTTCTGACTACTTCTTTTTATGGCAACGAAGAAAACTAGCAGCAAGAAGCGCGTGGCTTCTAAAGCCACGCCTACGCCAAGCACGATTAAAACGAAAATCGTTGAGAGTCAGGCCTTAGTGAAACTCGCGCCGATGCGGACGCTTATTACGGGCGGCACGGGCTTTCTGGGTCAGCATGTAGTGCGCGAATTGCTCGACGCGGGCGTGAGAGATATTCGCGTGTTGACGACTGTCGCATCTCTGCCGCAATGGATGATCGAGCGCGGTGTGGAAATTGTTTCAGGTTCGATCACGAATCCGGCGGATGCAGCGCGCGCCGTTGAAGGTGTCACAGAAATTCATCATCTGGCGGGATTCGTTTCTCATCAACCGAATGAAGCGCGCCGCATGTACAGCGTGCATGTTGACGGCACGCGTTTGCTTTGCGAAGCGGCGCGTGCGGCGAGCGTGAAATCAATCGTGATGGCTTCGACGAGCGGCACGATTGCCGTGACGGAAACGGGCGACATTGTGCCGACTGAAGAATGGCCGCCGCCCCTCGACATCTTCACGCGCTGGCCTTACTACGCGAGCAAGTTTTATCAGGAGCGAGTCGCGCTTGAAGGTTTTACAGGCAAAGGCGTGCGGCTGGTGATGCTCAATCCGAGTTTGCTGCTCGGCCCCGGCGATGAACGCCTCAGCTCTACGAAAGTGATACTCGATTTTCTCGCGCGCAAGATCAACGCTGTGCCGAACGGCGGCCTGAACTTCGTTGATGTGCGCGATGCCGCGAAAGCCTTCCCGCAAGCGATGGCAAACGGGCGTCACGGCGAGCGTTATCTTCTGGGAAGCGTCAATTGGAGTTTTGAAAAATTCTTCGCGCGGCTCGAACGCTTGACGAAAGTTTCCGCGCCGCGCTTTTCGTTTCCAAAGAAGCTCGCCATCGGCGGCGCGCAAGCTCTCAACGCGCTTTCCAGACATTGGAATCTAACATCGCACGTCGAACCCGTCGCCGTCGAAATGGCCGAATATTTCTGGTATCTCGATCACTCAAAGGCCGCGCGCGAACTCAACTTCACGCCCCGCGACGCTGGCGAAACACTCCAAGATACCATCGCTTACGTGCGTGAGAATTTTCTCGGCAGCGACGTTTTCGCGTCAAGCGCGTCATCGAAATAAACCTGCGTTAGATATCTATCCAACACTTGACGACAGGCTTCAAGATGCATACTATGAGTAGCACCTTGAAGAGACGATTTGATACTATGCTTATAAAGAACCAAGTTTTCGCAGGTGATTGCAAAACAGTCCTCAGAGACTTTCCTGAACACTCAGTTTCTGCTTGCATCACTGATCCACCTTACAACTACGAGTTTATTGGACACAAATGGGATGCTGCCGAAGTTGATCGAAGGTTAGATCGAGTTAAAAATAGCAAGACGTTGGTGAAGAACATTCCGTATGGAAGCGGTTTGGCAGGCGGTATTCGTAATGCTCGATGGTACAAAAAGGTACGAGAAAACGTCCTTGAGTATGAGCAATGGTGCTTCGAGTGGGCGACAGAAGTTTTTCGCGTATGCAAGCCGGGGGCTGTAGTTACTGCCTTCAACAGTACACGTACAATGGCGCACGTACAGGTTGCTCTTGAGCGGGCTGGCTTCTACGCGCGTGACTGCATCGTTTACCGACGATCTAGCGGCATTCCGAAAGGTCTAAATTTTCAAGCAAAGTTAAAACAGAAGGGGTTATCCAATGATTCTAATTGGGAAGGCTGGCACAGTTGTCTAAGGAATGAATGGGAAGCTATCGTGGTGGTTCAAAAGCCATTGGTAAATAACTACGCTGATACAGTGCTTGAATACGGAGTTGGACTGTTCCATGCAGAAAATGGCGATGGCTCGTTCCAGTCAAATATCATTGAGAATGTTCCTAGAGAAAAGAACCGCCAAGACAACATTCATTGCACAGTAAAGCCGATAGCGTTAATGGAAAAACTTGTCAATCTTTTTGTGCCGCCCTCTGACGAACATATCGTATTAGACCCGTTTGCCGGATCGGGAACAACGCTTATGGCGGCTAAAAATTTAGGTAGAAGCTATGTGGGGATTGAAATTGTGCCTGAGTATATAGAAATTATTGAGAGACGTTTGTCAGCACCGAAAGTAGAAAGCAAGAGCAGCTTTACCGAAGAATCTTGTACTCCAAAGCTTTGGCTAGAAGGTACGTCTTGACATCGAATCCAGTCAACTCTTTTATATAGCCGTATGTCATATCCCCTGTAAATATGCTCCAACCGCCAATCCTGCAAGCTGTGATGGCTGCCGGTAGATTGTCTTCTCGAATAATCAACAAGACAGGCTCGTACCCTTCTTTTCGCAGAAGCGGTGCATACGCCTTAAACTTTTTCAGCGTCCCAGAATCGCCCGAACCTATCCGATATTTTGTATCAATGGCGTATCTTCCTATAACTAAGTCAAATGGTTCATCAACGCCAAAACGTAAAGCAGGACGAAAATCTTCGCGTGTTTGCTTACATAGCTCTACTACTAGACGCTGCCAACACATTCCCAACTCTCGTCCCCAGTATTGCCGGTTTTCGCGCTTCAACTCAGGCGTGATCCCGAACACGTCCATTAATAAATCAGTTTCGTTGTTTTCGTCAGTGTAAACTTTGCCCGTAAATGCATCCTTATACTGATTTAGGATGCGGCTAAGCGATTCGATTAGGTCATTTGCTTCAGTCATTTACTTTCTTTCAAGCACTCGCTCAACTTCACACCCAATGCTTCAGCTATACGATTAGCGTTGATTAGAGTGATATTTCTCTCGCCCCTTTCCACGGCACCAATGTACGTTCGGTGCAAACCGGCTTTGTCCGCCAGAGCTTCTTGAGAAAGAGTCTGCGCCCTTCTTAAATTTTTGATATTCTCCGCAAATACCAGCGTCACATCCATGTAGTTAAGTACCCTGACTAATTTAGAGTAACCTAAAATTTTGCGCCTAAGTTAAGCAAAACGAAGGTTTCTTTAGAAAAATACATGACAGTAAATCAGTCCGAGTACTTATTTAACATTGATGATGACTATTAGGCGACAGTCTATTAGTAGCATCGCTTACGTCCTTATGGAGAGATGTAACTTTCACGCCGCTACCAAGAACTTCACTCTTTCAAGCGGGAAAGCGCACACGTAGCGCGTGCGGCAGGATAACAAAAGTCGCGGGAAGATAGCCCGGTAGTTCTCCGTCCACCTCAAGCAAAATCTTTGAGCCTTCGTGCGCAGGCCGCGCGGTGATGCGGGAAGCGTGTGTGTGCCGAATCTGCGGCATTCCCAGATGCGTGCCCGTATAAAGCTTCGGGGCGTTGGCGATTAATTCCGCCGCGCCTAATTCGTTGATGGCGATGACATCAAAGCGGCCATCGTCCACTTTAGCTTGCGGCGCGATCTTCATGCCGCCGCCGAAATAGCGCGCGTTGGCGACGCACAGATTAGCGAGGGTGAGGCGTGCTTCCGGCTTGTCGTCAAGTTGGATTATCACATCGGCGGCGGGCAGCGAGAGCGTCGCGCCGAGAGCAGCGACGGCGAAGGAGACGCGGCCTCCGAGCCAATCGAGGCGAGACGCGAGCGAAGGCTGCGCGCGCGTGTTTGCCTTGACGCGGCGTATCACGTCGCCGCTCATGCCGAACGATGCGACGCCGACGAAATATCTTTCGGCCTGCGCGCCCTTCTCATCAATGAACGTCACACGGCCAGCGTCTATGCGGCGCGCGCGGCCTGTTTGCAATGCTCGCGCAACGTTTGCCGCGTTGGTCGAAAGGTTCAGCGTGCGACGGAAATCGCCGCCCGTGCCGCTCGGCAAAACGCCAAGCTCCGCGTCCGCGCCGGATTCCAGTATGCCGCTCGCCACTTCGTTGATTGTGCCGTCGCCGCCGCACGCAATGATAAATTCCCTGCCCGCCTTTGCTTCACGCGCGCTGATGATGCGCCCATCGCCCGCCTCTCTCGTGAAGGCCGGAGTGAACGCCCCGAAATGCGTGCGCAGATCGCTGGCGATGGCAGGCCAGCGTCGTCCCGTCGCGCCGTTTGCGGAAGCCGGATTAACGATGACGAGCGGGAGTTGCGACATTACGGCGTGCGATCCTGCGCGACAGATTTTTCGCGTGAAGCGGAAGGCAAAGAGTTCTCTTGTTGCGTTTGCAATGCTGCACAAAGCGCGCGGTCTTGCTCGCCGAGTTCGGCGATTTTGAGCATCACGTAATCCGCAATTTCTTTGTAGGTGCGAAGGCGTTCGGGCTTGGCGAGGTATTCTGCGAGATCGAGCGGCGCGCCGAAGTGTACGCGTATGGGTTCGCCGCCGCGCCAGTTGCTCAAAACTTGTCTGGGTAGATCGTTGCCGAGTCCGGCGATGAAAACGGGAATCACTTGCGGCGCGGCGTCTTTGATGAGTTTGCCGATGCCGGGCTGTGCGCGCAGAAGCGAATATGGATCGTCGCTCAAATTGCGCCTGCCTTCAGGGTGGAAACCGATAACGTGACCTTCACCTTGCCGACAAAGATCAGTCAAACGGCGCATCGAAAATTTATCGAAGAGACGTTTTTCGTTGCTCGCAAAAATCGGCGGGTACATGCTCCACCAGCCCATCAGGAAATTGATGAGAAGACCGCGCAAAGAGTCATAGAACAATATCGCGCGCACCGGAAAAAAAAGCTTCTTCGGCCATTTCGTGCGACGAAACAGAATCGTCGAAACAACGTACATGTCGAAGAATGAACGGTGATTGGCGGCAAGCAGAAGCGGGCGCGTGTGCGTGACAGCTTCAATGTGTTCGAGACCGTAAACGCGCAGCAAATTATACGTCGAAACATGAATCCAGATTGAACCGAGACGGCGCTGAAACCATGTCCAGAAACGCTTGAGTTTTCCTTGATTCATCCGATGCGCAACGCGAAAAGCAAAACGCTCGACGGGCGAGAGCACGCGGAGTTCATCCGGCGTCGGGTCGCGGGCGTCGAGTTTTTCGACAACGTTTTGTTCCGCTTGCGCTGTTTCGTCGTCACGCAAAACAGGATCGACTAAAGCCATACGCCTACTTCTATATTTCTACGCTACCAAGTCTGTCAATCAATCGAAAAATATTTCGCTTCTTCGTGATGCACGATGATGGCAGAGGTCGATTGCTCCGGCTCGAGCTGGTATTCCTCCGAGAGCGTGACGTCAATGCGCGAGGGATCGATCAACTCGAAAAGCTTTGTCTGGTCTTCGAGGTTCGGACACGCCGGATAGCCGAAGCTGAAGCGCGAGCCTTGATAGCCTTGATGAAAAAGCTTCGTTACTTCTCCAGCGTCTTTGCCTGCGATGCCTAGTTCTTCGCGTATGCGCTTGTGCCAGAGTTCGGCGAGGGCTTCCGCCGCTTCAACGCTCAAGCCGTGAAAGTAAAGATAGTCCGCGTAGTTGTCGGATTTGAAAAGCTCCTGCGCGTATTCGCTTGCGCGAAGTCCGACCGTGACAAGATGAAACGCCGCCACATCCATGCGCCCGGAATCCTGCGCCGCAAAGTAATCTGCGAGGCACAAACGCTTTCCAGCAGGCTGGCGCGGGAACGTAAATCTCATGCGCTCTGTGCGCTCATCATCCTGATAAATGATTAAATCGTTGCCGTTTGATTGACACGGGAAATAACCGTAGACGACGCGCGGCACAAGCAGCGCTTCACGTTTGCAGCGTTCCTTCAAAGCATCGTAGATCGGGCGCACATGATTTGCGACGAGAGCGCGATATTCTTCGGCGGGCATTTTGCCCTGCTTGAATTGCCATTGGCCTTTGAACAAAGCGGTTTCGTTGGCGAGCGCGAAAACATCGTCAAGCGAAATGTCTTCGACAACGCGCGAGCCGTAGAACGGAGCAGGCGGAATGCAAACATCCGTGCGTATGTCAGAGCGTGTGGTGTGCGTCGTGTCCCCGGAAATTTTTGTGGCAGCGCGCGGCCTCACAGCGCGGGTAGTGTTGATTCCTAGTTTCGCATCTTCCCCGACTAAATCTTCTGTGTCGTCGGGTTCGCTGATGCGATTTTTGCTGAGCGCGTGCGTCGTCTCCGCCGTCGCCGCAATTGCAGATTCCTTCGCCGCGCCGTTCCCGTTTGCTGCTGCGCCGCCGCCCGTCAATTCGTCCATCGTATGCAGGCCGTCAAAGGCGTCCTTCGCGTAAAAAAGCGCGCCGTTATATATATCCCGCAGATCGTCTTCGACGTAGCGCCGTGTCAGCGCCGCGCCGCCCAGAACGACTGGCACACCGATGCCGCGCTCGTTCATGAGTTCCAGATTCTCGCGCATGATGAGCGTTGATTTGACGAGCAATCCACTCATGCCGATGGCGTCCGCGCCGTGTTCTTCAAAGGCGTTGATGATGTTTTCAACCGGCTGCTTAATACCCAGGTTGATAACTTTGTAGCCGTTGTTGGTCAGAATAATATCAACGAGATTTTTGCCGATGTCATGAACGTCGCCTTTGACGGTGGCGAGAATCATCGTGCCCTTTTCGGTTGCGCCGCCTTTTCTTTCGATGAAGGGTTCAAGAAAGCGCACAGCCGTTTTCATCGCTTCCGCCGATTGCAGCACGAACGGAAGTTGCATCTGTCCGCTGCCGAAGAGTTCGCCGACTGTCTTCATGCCGTCGAGCAGAGTGTTATTGATAATTTCAAGCGCAGAGTATTTTTCGAGCGCGACTTTCAACGCGGCTTCGAGGCCGATTTTTTCCCCGTCGATAATGTGGCGCTTGAGCTGTTCTTCGACGGGCAGATTGCTCACGTCTTTTTTAACGCTCTTGGTGGAGACGCCTTCAAAGAGTTTGGTGAATTCTGTGAGCGGATCGTAGGTGCAAATGTCGCCGTCGAACTTTCGCTCGTCATAAATAAGCTGGCGCGCGACTTCGCGTGCGCGGTCGTCTATGCGATTGAGCGGAACAATTTTGCTGGCGTTGACGATTGCCGCGTCGAGTCCGGCTTCGACGGCTTCATGTAGAAACACGGAATTTAAGACGACGCGCGACGGCGGATGAAGGCCGAAGGAAACATTGGAGACGCCGAGGATAGTAAAGCACTCCGGCAATTCCGCTTTGATGCGGCGAATGCCTTCGATGGTTTCGGCGGCGTTGCGGCGGTCTTCTTCGATGCCCGTCGAAATGGGCAGCGCGAGCGGATCAAAGAAAATGTCGTGCGCGGCGAGGCCGTATTCCTTCGTCGCCTGCTCGTAAGCGCGTTGGGCGATCTTGAATTTGCCATCCGCTGTGCGCGCCATTCCTTCTTCGTCGATTGTGCCGATGACGATGCTTGCGCCGTAGGCTTTGGCGAGGTCAACGACCTTTAGAAAGCGCGGCACGCCGTCTTCATAGTTCGTTGAATTCAAGATGCACTTGCCGCCCGCGTGTTGAAGTCCCGCTTCCATTTTTTGCCATTCGGTGGAATCGAGCATCAGCGGAATCTTGACGCTCGTGGCGAGACGCGCGGCGAGCGCGTGCATATCTTGTTCACCGTCGCGCCCGACGAAATCCACGTTGACATCGAGTATGTGCGCGCCTTCGCGTTCCTGCTCACGGGCGAGCGCAACGAGGCCGTCCCAATCTTCCGCGTTCAAGAGATCGCGCATCTTTTTTGAGCCGGAAGCATTGACGCGCTCGCCGACGATCAGAAACGAAGTGTCTTGCACGTATGGCTGTTGAAAGTAAATGGAAGAAGCGGATGGAATCAATTTCGCGTCGCGCTGTTTCGGCGTCACGTCGCGCATGGCTTCGACAACCGCCTTCAGATGCGCGGGCGTCGTGCCGCAGCAGCCGCCGACGATGTTGACGCCGAAATCCTTTGCGAAGTGCGTGATTTGCGCTGTGAAGGATTCGGGCGTTTCGTCATAGTGCTGCGCGCCGTCTTTGACTTGCGGCAAGCCTGCGTTCGGCAATACGGAAACGAACTTCGGCGCGTTCTCGCAGAGATAACGAATGCTCTCGGTCATGTGCTTGGGGCCTGTCCCGCAGTTCATGCCGATGACATCAATCGGGAACGGTTCGAGCGCGGTCAAAGCGGCGTTGATCTCCGTGCCGTTAAGCATCGTGCCGAAGAGTTCGATAGTCACTTGCGCGATGACGGGGACGCGGCGTTTGGCTTGCTCGAAGAATTCAAAAATCGCTGACAGAGCCGCCTTTGTTTGCAGCAAGTCCTGACAGGTTTCGACTTGAAGCAAGTCCACGCCGCCTTCTACTAAACCGCGCACTTGATCCGCGTAGGCAGCTTTGAGGTCTTTGAAGGTAATGTGCCCGAGCGTCGGCAACTTCGTGCCGGGGCCTATCGAACCGGAAACCCAGCGCGGTATGTCCGGCGTCGAGAAATCATTTGCGACACGCTTCGCTAATTGAGCGGCCTTGAGATTCAGTTCGTATGTAAGATGCGCGATGTCGTATTCGGCGAGGACAATGGGAGTCGAGCCGAAGGAGTTCGTTTCGACGACATCGCAGCCGACGCTGAAAAAATCGGCGTGGACTTTTTCAATCGCTGCGGGCTTGCTAATCAGCAGATACTCGTTGCAGCCTTCGAGATGCGCGCCGCCGAAATCATCCGGCGTCAAATTCTGCGATTGAATGTTTGTGCCCATCGCGCCGTCAAAGACGATGATGCGTTCTTTTAATGCGTCGAGAAAATTTGTGGTCATGTAGGTTCGTGTCCGTTCCGGCGATTGTCTTTTATGAAAGGGCGCAAGGGAAAGCCCCGCGCCAAACAACGCGGGGCTTTCCGTGAAAAGCTGTTTTCGAGTGGTCTTAATGGAAAGACTCGCCGAGCTGTTTAGCAGTTTGTTTTTCGTGGCCGCAAGTTGCCTTAACTCACCACGTTTGTTTCGGTCATTATTGAACAACACGGCGCGCCGGACTGTCAAGCTACGCACGCTTTATCGCTATTGCAAACGAGGCACGAATCGGAGTAAGGTCAAATGAAAGTTGCCACGCATTATGCACTGAACTTTTATATTTGTGTTGACGTGTTCATTGTTTCCCGCACCGTTTTTCGTTTATGCTTTGAAGCGAGCGGCGGTTTTTGAGACAATGATTGTGCTTTCCCACCTCTTGCCCGACAAAGGAGCCTTTAATTTTGCAAATACGAACTACGAGCGATGCCGTGTGGCTTTCGTTCACCAACGCGCTGAACAGCTTTGCGACTTTTTTACCGGCCTTGATCGGAGCGCTCATCGTGCTCATTATCGGTTGGGTCATTTCTGGCGCGCTCGCACGCTTGATCGAAAAAGGCTTGCGGGCGATAGGGCTTGAGCGCGCCGTGCATCATTCCGGCATCAACGATTTTATCGTGCGTTCCGGCACCGCATGGACGACTTCCAAATTGATCGCCGAACTCATCAAGTGGTTCATACGCCTGATCTTTATTCAGGCGGCGGCGAACATTCTCGGGATGCCGCAAATCACCGCAATCATCAACAGTATTATTCTGTTTATCCCGAACATCATAGTGGCGATGGTCATCATCGTGATCGGCGCGCTGATCGCAAAATTCCTTTCGGGACTCGTGCGCGGCTCCGTGTCGGAGATGGGCGTCGGCAATCCGAATCTGTTGGCGACGCTGACGCGCTACGCCGTCATCGGATTCGCCGTCATCGCCGCGATTAATCAACTCGGCATCGCGGCTGTCGTCGTGAACACTTTATTTATAGGATTTGTGGGAGCGATTGCGTTGGCTGTCGGGCTGGCGTTCGGGCTTGGCGGGCGCGACGTGGCGGCGAAGATTACAGAGTCTTGGTATGAGAGCGGGAAAAACTTGGCAGTCGCAGCCAACCAGCGCGCGCTCGATGAAGATGTCACGCGCGCGGCGCGAACGGTATCAACTTCCACAACGATTCCGCTGCGCCCGACGCGCGACGAATTGAGCTAAACAAATGCTTGTGCGAGGCCGTCAAGCTGCTGCAAAGTAGTTCGACGGCCTTCGTTGTTTGCTGCGTCCGCGTGTGTTAATTTTGCTCGCGGACTACTTCATTTCGGTTTTGTAATCAACGCTATTTCCCCAAGATGCGACGCGCGATTTATCCCGGTTCATTCGATCCTGTGACGAACGGTCATCTGGACATTATCGAGCGCGGCTGCAAGCTGTTCGACGAAATCATCATCGCCATCCTTGTTCATCCAGACAAAAAGCCGATGTTTACGATTGAAGAGCGCGTCGAGATGCTGGAACAGTTGACGGGTGAAATAAACAAAGTCGCGTGCGTGCTTCGCGTCGATAATTTTCAAGGCTTGTTAGTAAAATATGCCGTCGAGCGCGAGGCGCAAGCGATTGTGCGCGGCATTCGCGCGATTTCCGATTACGAATACGAATTGCAAATGGCTTTGATGAATCGAAGGCTTGAGCCGCGCATCGAAACTGTTTTCATGATGCCACACGAAGATTACTCTTATGTTAGCTCGCGGCTCGTCAAGGAAGTGTTCGGGCTTGGCGGCGCGATTGAAGGCCTCGTTCCCGCGTTCGTGATGGAACGCATGAAGCGAAAATCAAATGGAGTTTAAGCGGCGCGACGTGGCGACATACTCGCTTGAGTTCCAAGATTGCGACGCGTGTTTTCTTTCAATTAATCTGACATGACAAAATTGGTTAGCGATAAATTTCCCGCCGCCGATAACGTGGCGAAAATGCAGGCTTCAACGACGCTCGCCGCGATGCAGGCCGCCGTTAAACTGCGCGCGGAAGGCGTTGACGTAGTAGACCTCGGTGCGGGCGAGCCGGATTTCGACACGCCGGATAACATTAAACGAGCGGCGCAGGAAGCGATGCGCTTGGGCGAAACGAAGTACACGCCGACAGCCGGGACGCGCACTCTGCAAGATGCGATCATCTCTTATTACGAGCGCGAGTTCGGCGCGCACTTCGACAAGCCGGAAGTGATGGCGACATCCGGCGGCAAGACGGCGATCTTCAACGCGATTGTGTCGCTCGTCGGCCCCGGCGATGAAGTCTTGATCGTCAAACCTTACTGGGTGACGTTCCCGGAGCTTGTGACCTTCGCGCGCGCGACGCCCGTTTTCATCGAGACAGAGGAAACGGGTTTTGTTTTGACCGCCGAACAAGTCGAGCGCGCGATTACGCCGCGCACCAAGTTAATTATTCTCAACTCGCCGAACAATCCTACGGGTCGCGTGATTCCCCCGCGAGAGTTTCAGCGCATCATGGAAGTTCTGGCGGAGCGCGGCGTGTATGCGATCACGGACGAATGCTATTTGCGATTCGTATATCCACCGGCAGAGGTTTACAGCGCGGCGATGTTAGCGCCGGAGCTACGAAAAAACCTGTGCGTCGCCGGATCGTTTTCCAAGACGTATGCGATGACGGGCTGGCGCGTCGGCTATTCGCTTGCGCCGCCTGCGTGGACGCGCGAGATGTTGAAGGTGCAGGGACACACGACGACTCATCCGAACTCGTTGGCGCAACGCGCGGCTGCCGAAGCCTTCGACGGACAGCAAGATTCCGTGCAGAAGATGCTGATTGAATATACGAAGCGGCGCGATTGGCTGCTCTCTGCGCTTTCCGATATTCCGGGCATTTGTTGTGCGCATCCGGAAGGAGCGTTTTATGCCTTCCCGAACGTGCGCGAGTTGTTAAGCGGCGAAGTAAAAACGTCCGGCGAGTTTGCGAATAAACTATTGATGGAAGAGCATACGGTAGTGACTGACGGCGCGGGCTTCGGTGCGGAAGGTTTTATACGCATCTCTTACGCGACATCGCTTGATCGTTTACAGGAAGGCGTCAAACGCATACGCCGCGTCGCCGAAGGGCTTCTTCAGAATAAGTAATTGCTTAAACGCTATGGATTAAAGAAGAATGGTGGTGACTTGCTATAAAGAGAGCCACCACCATTCTTCTTTTTCGCCGATTTCAAAAGCCTTAGTACAGATTGAAACCGTACTCTAAAACAACGTACACGGAAACGGGATGCCCGTTCTTCATGGATGGCTTGAATTCCATTTTGCGGGCGGCTTCAATTGCTTTTTCTGTCAATCCATATGGTAGTTGATTGAGCGGTCTGATGTCGGAGATGCGACCACTCGATGCAAGTAATGCACGCAACCTCACGGTTCCCTGAGTGTTATTCTTACGCGCTTCTTCTGTAAATTGCGCTTCCGGCTTCGATAGGATTTGATACTTCTGCGTCACTTCATTCGCCTTGAAGATGCGCTTGTAGTCCTCTTCTCCATTACCGCCGTTGCCGCCACCACCGCCGCCGCCGCCGAGTTTGCCTGAGCCTCCGCCGATGTTGTAGCCCTCGCCTTTGCCGTATCCTGAACCGTTGCCGCTGCCGATATTGTTGCCGCTACCGTTGCCGATGCCGTCGCCTGTTCCGGGGCCGGACGAAGGCTCTTTGGATTTCGAGCTAGGCACGCCGAAAACGGGCGGCGTTGTCGGCGGAAAAAGTGCCGGATCGCCTTTGCTCACGACTGCGACGGGAAGACGCGGAGACTTGATCGCCGGAGGGTTCGGGTTCGGCGTCACAATCTGCGGCTGAATCATCGAAGCGGGAGGAATGCCGCCCTGTGAAGCAGGCTTCTGTTCCTGACGGCCGCCGCCGCCGCCGCCCTGCGCCTTCTCGAATTTAGGTTTCGAGCCTTCGCCCTTGCCCTTATTGAAGCCGACGCGCCCTTCGTCCTTTTTATCGCCAACGCCCTTATCGGGTTTCTCCTTCGGCTGTTCTTCCGGCACTTCCGTAAAATCCAAAATCTGATCGGCGCGCTCCGGTTCGTTCAGCGCCAGTTCGGTTGCGCGACGATCAAGCAAGCCGATGATGACGATTGCCGAGAGGACTGTAAAGAGCGCGATGAGACACGCCAGCGCGACGTTCGGCCCGCGGAAGAAACGCCATACCAGCGCGCCGTAGGCGGCGGCGGAGCGGCGCGTAAAGCCCACGGGATCGCGCTTGAATTCCGGCCACGTCAACTGCGACGCCTGCGCGACTTCACGCAATTCCGTCGTCAGGCGATTAATGAGTCCGGCGTCCTCGATCATCGTCAAATGATATTCGTTACTGCTCGCTGCTGCTGCCGCTGATGCTCCCGCCGCCGCAGAACTCGCCGTGCCATTATCGTGCGCGGCAAAGCCAGCCCCACCATCGCCGAGAACGTATTTACCGTTGCCGTCCGCAGAAGCAAGATTGCCGTTGCCGTTGGCTGGCACATGCGGAATGTTGGTCGCCAACGTGACAGGCTCTTCAATCGAAGTCAGGACGGGTTCAACCGCGCCTGCGTTTAAGCCGTTGAGCGGCGTGCCGTCAACCGGGCAAAAGCTGAACTTATCAGCAAACTCTTCGTGGCACGTTGTGCATGTTTTCATCTTCGCTACCTCTTTATTATTCTGGCGGAGTGCGACGGCGGCATCCGCGCCCTGTTCACTTTGCTGCTGGCGATATGCTTCGACAAGACGCCTTTCATGCGAGGCGGCAACGACAGGCGCGCGCCAACTCTCCAACAACTGCTTCAGTTCCTTGTCTTCAATCGTTTCTGCGCCGTTCGATTCGTCGCCCGAAGCAATCGAATTTTCATCGAAAAAAGAATGGCGCTGATCTCGTTTCTCGTCGCTCATCTCATTGCTTCTCCAACGCTTCGGCGGCGGCTGCTTCGCGCGCTTTGAAATACGGCGCTAAACTTCGTCTCAAGCTCTCGCGTGCGCGATAAAGACGCGCCTTGATCGTTCCCGTATCCGCTCCCGTAATGGCCGCAATCTCCGCAAGCGTAAAGTCTTCATACTCGAAAAGCACGAGTGCCTCGCGTTGCAGCGGCGGCAATCCGGCGACGGCGCGGCGCACTATCTCCGATAATTCCTCGTCAAGGAGTTTGCCCAAAGGCTGTTCCGGCGCGGCGTGCCTGTAAACAAAATCTTCGGGAGTGTCCTCGATGCCGGTTTCGCGTCCAGCGCGGCGAAAATGTTTCATCGCCAGATTTCTCGCCGCCGCGCACAAATACGTTCGCAAGGAAGCGCGCCGTTCGTCGAACCGCTCTGGATGCTTGAGCGCGCTCAAAAAGCAATCCTGCGTAATGTCTTCAGCCGCTTCGACGGAGCCGAGCAGCCTGTAAGCGAAGCGAAATACAGTATCGCGGTGGCCTCTGTACAAAACCAGAAAGGCTTCTTCGTCGCCGCGATTCGCGCGCTCTAAAAGTTGTGCATCTGTGCTTTTATCGGGCAACGCGGCCCCTTCGATTCAACAGGAATCGCTTCCCTTTTTATTATTACCGACACTCGTCGAAAAGATACGCCCGCACTACAAATTAATTTGCGAAGCTAAAAAGCGTTCGCCGGACACTGCCCGAACAGCGCAAATCTCTTGATCCGGCTTTCCCATTATACAATTCTTCGGAAACCTGTGAAGCAAATGCGCGCTTCCTGACCAAACGCTAAAGCAGACAAAGCTTCGATGCGCCGCAAGGCCAAACGGTTGACGCGCCGCCACGCCTATCTCTAAACTGTTTTTGCTTGCCCGACACCGATCCAAAGCCCTGCCGCATCAAAGGCACGATACGGCGGAAAGGCTGCCTTCAGTTCGTTTTCCAAGCACGCTTGATTTCAAAGATTACCGTTGAATTATGAACGCTCAAACAAATCTTTTTACTACACGCAAAGCCGCTCTTCGGATGCTGCTTTTTTTCGTTGCTCTCTACGGCCTGTGTTTGCCGCACGTCACTGCCGCCGCGCAAAACCTGCCGGAACCACGCCGCGAGCAATTATTGAACGGCCTGCGCATAGTGTTGTCGCCGCGCCCGGGCGATGCCAATGTGCTTTTGAAAATGCGCATACACAGCGGCGCAATCTTCGACACGGCGGGCAAAGCCGGGACAATGGCCTTGCTCGGCGACGCGCTTTTTCCAGACCCCGCGACGCGCGAGTATTTCACGGAAGAACTCGGCGGACGATTGATTGTCACGGCTAATGCAGACTCCATCAATATCACGCTCGGCGGGCGGGCGACGGAATTCGAGCGCATCCTAGAGCAATTGCGCAGCGCAATTTTCAATTTTTCCGTGACTGCCGAAAGTGTTTCCAAGCTGCGCGAGGCGCGCGTCAAACTCCTGCGCGAAACGAGCATCGTGCCTGCCGCCATCGCTGACCGCGCCATCGCCGCAAGGCTCTTCGGCGACTACCCGCTCGGGCGTTCCTTCACAGGCACAATTGATAGCCTTGCGCGCGTCGAACGCAGCGACGTGGTATATGCGCGTGAGCGTTTTCTGAATCCGAACAATGCCACGCTCGTCGTCATCGGCGGCATAGACAACACGCGCGTGCTGCGCTCGCTCAGGCAGCGTCTCGGCGCATGGCGTCAAAGCGAAGCGATTGTGCCGCCGACGTTTCGCCAGCCCGCCGCCCCCGACTCGCGCACGCTGATCGTCGATCTGCCAAATACGGACACGGCGGAAACCAGGCTTGCGGCGCGCTCGATAGGTCGTTCAGACCCAAACTATGCGACGGCGGCTTTGCTTGCCTTGCTCGCGCGCGACCGCTGGCAAACGGCTTTTCCGCAACTCGGCAAAAGCGCCTTCTTCGTGCGCGACGAAACACACCAGCTACCTGGTATCTTCGTGATGGGAGCATCCGTGCCTTCGCCTGCGGCGGCAAATGCGCTCACTGCCGCACGCTCCGTGCTGAACGCGCTGGCGACGACGCAGCCCACCGCCGCAGAGCTTGAGCGCGTGCGGGCGGAAGCGCTCGCCGCCATTAACAAACAATTCGAACAACCCGAAACGCTCGCGGATTTATGGCTCGATGCGGACACATACAAACTCGACGCGCTTGCGGATCAAATCAAACAACTCAAGGCCGTGATGCCCGTTGCCATGCAGCGCACCGCCGCGCAGTTGTTTCTGAGCGCGCCGCTTGCATCCGTCGCCGTCGGCAGCGCCGCGCAACTCAAAACGGATTTCGAGCGCACAGGCCGCGTCGAAGTTATGGGCGCAGCCAGCAATGCGACTCAAAATAAATTACCGCCACCAAAGCCGCCGCAATAATCAACTTGCAAACTAATTGCAAGTTTTCCGCAACCATCTGTTTTTTCAAATAAGGTTAACTGTGCCCATTAAGAGAGACGTCGCAGAAAGCGATCATGCACGCCGTGTACGCGACATGTTCGCAGGCATCGCAAATCGCTATGATCTTTTAAATCATCTCTTATCCGGTAATACAGACCGTCGCTGGCGGCGTCTGGTCGCAAAGAGATTACAGCCCGTGCTCGAAACAGCAGGCGCGCAGGTGCTCGATGTCGCATGTGGTACGGGCGATCTGGCAATCGAATTTGCGTCAGCGCATGGCACGCGCGCACGCATCATCGGCACTGATTTTTGCCGCCCGATGCTGGACATCGCCGCGCACAAGGCTGCAAAGGGAGCGAAACCGATTCCATTCGTTGAAGCCGACGCCCTTTCCTTGCCTTTCGCTGATGAATCCTTCGAGGCGGTCAGCATTGCATTCGGTTTGCGAAATTTGTCGGATGTGAAAGACGGTTTGCGTGAACTACGGCGCGTGCTAAAGCCGGGCGGCCAAGCTGCAATTCTGGAATTTTCAAAACCTGTGGTGCCGGGCTTTCGGGCTTTGTTTCAGCTTTACTTTACGCGCGTGCTGCCTTTCGTCGGCGGCTTCATCAGCGGTTCGCGCGGCGCTTACGAATATTTGCCCGATTCCGTTTCGCGTTTTCCGGATCAGAAACAGCTTGCAAAGATGATGCAGGATATCGGGTTCGAGAAGGTTGACTACAAAAATTTGACGGGCGGCATTGCGGCGCTGCACATCGGTTCGCGCAGCAACGCTCGACTTTGAAAGATTCGGTTCGATTACAACGCTGATGTAATTAACGAGCTTTGTAATCATAAACGTAGCCCGGGTGCTCGTGTTCAATTACTTCGCGCGCGGTTGTCGGGGCTGTTGCGTGAAATTCAGAACACGATTGCTTCCGGGCTACGTTTATTTTTGCTACAAGGTTTTTCTACTATATTTAACACGCGCGTTTCAAGGCGGCATTTCTTTTTCTTCACGTTCATCTGCCGCGATTTCCTTTGCATTCCATAGCTCTTCGTTCACGCAATCTGTTATTATCCGCAGGCAATTTTCTATTTCACTCGAACTGTAAATTTCCGCCATCCGAATTCGCCCGCGCAATGAAGCACAAGCTATTCGGCCTGCTGCGCCGCATTATCATTTTATTACTCGTCGTGTGGACGGTCGTCTCGCTCGTGACCGTGCTGATAGAGCTTGTGCCGGGCGATCCGGCAACGGCTATCTTGGGCGAAGCGGCGACGCCCGAACAAATCGCAGACTTTCGCCAGCAGCACGGCCTTGACCGCCCGCCATTCTTTTTTTCCTTTCCAAGCGACGCACAAGGCGCGCGCCATTTCGAGTGGCACGGCTGGAATAATCGTTACACGGAATACTGGCGCGGGCTTTTGCGCGGAGATATGGGAACATCCTTCCGCACTGACCGCCCGATCATCGAGACGATATTCGAGCGCTATACGGCGACGATAGAACTCGCCGTTGCCGCGCTTTTGATTGCGGTGTTGATCGCCATTCCGCTCGGCGTCGTGGCAGGCACGAATCAAGGAACATGGATCGATAGTCTCTCATCCGTGCTGGCGCTTCTCGGCATCAGTCTTCCGAGCTTCGTCATAGGGCCGCTGCTGGTCTACGCGTTTGCTGTCAAATTCCACGTATTCGCACCGTCAGGCCGTTACGATTGGAGCGATATAATCTTGCCCGCCGTCACTCTTGGCGCGGCGCTTTCGGCGATTTTGACGCGCATGGTCAGGTCGAGCGTGATCGAAGAGATGGGCGAAGACTATGTTCGCACGGCGCGCGCCAAAGGCTTGAGCGAATCAAAAGTCGTTTACAAACATGTACTGAAAAACGGTTTGATTCCTGTCGTCACGATCTTGGGCTTGCAGCTCGGCGTGCTGCTGGCTGGCGCGATTATCACCGAAAAGATTTTCAACTGGCCGGGCATCGGCCTACTGCTCATTGACGACGGCATCGGCAAACGCGACTATCGCCTTGTGCAAGGCTGCGTCCTCGTCATCAGCGTCACATACATCATCGCCAACACGCTGACGGACATGCTTTATCGACGGCTCGATCCGCGCATCAGGGTTTCGTAAAGTTAGATTTACGATTGCTGATTTGCGATTTCGTAATCACCCTATGAATCGTTTAGCTATTGTTGGACTTGTCATTGTCGGCGCGCTCGTCATCATTGCCGTTTTCGCGCCTTTGATTGCGACGCAGGATGTGGCGACGACGAACCTTGCGCTTCGTTATCTGCCGCCGTCCGGCGCGCACTGGTTCGGGACGGATGCGACGGGACGCGATGTATTTGCGCGCGTGGTTTACGGAGCGCGTATTTCTCTGCGCGTAGGGCTGACGGTCGTCGCTGTGTCGGCGATTATCGGAACGATATGCGGCGCGCTCGCGGGCTACTACGGCGGATGGGTTGATCGCATCGTGTCCGGTTACGTGTTCAATGTCTTCCTCGCGTTTCCCGGTTTGCTGCTGGCGATTGCGTTGGTGGCCTTTCTCGGCGCGGGAATCAACAAATTGATTTTCGCTTTGTGCTTGATCGGGTGGGTCGGGTACGCGCGGCTGATTCGCGGTCAAGTGCTGAAGGTACGCGAGCGCGATTTCGTGCAGGCGGCGCGGGCGCTCGGCGCAAAGGATATGCGCATACTTTTTTTGCATATCCTGCCGAATGCGATTCAGCCTTTGATTGTGCAGGCGAGCTTAGGGATGGCGGGCGCAGTGCTGTCGGAAGCGGCGCTTTCTTTTCTGGGACTCGGCGTGCCGCCGCCCGCGCCTTCTTGGGGAGTGATGATCGAAGAAGCACGCGGGCTTGAAACGCTGCAATTCGCTCCGCACGCACTTATCTTTCCGGGTCTGGCGATTGCTCTCACCGTGCTCGCCTTCAATTTCATCGGCGACGGCCTGCGCGAATACTTAGACCCGCGTCAACGCAAACGTTAAAGCGCATGTCTTCAATCATCCCGACAAACGAAGCAGCTGCAACCATCAACGCCGAAGTTATCCACAACGAACAATTGAACTCGACGCCGATTGCCGTTTCCGTCGATCATCTCTCGAAGACTTATCCGACGCCGCTCATTCGTCTCAAACGTTTTTTACGCCGCCCGATAAAACCGCCTGTCGAAGCATTGCGCGATGTTACCTTCGATATTCGCGTGGGCGAAATTTTCGGGCTGATCGGGCGCAACGGCGCTGGCAAAACCACGCTTACCAAAATTATTGCCACGCTTGTGCAGCCAACCGACGGCAATGTGACGGTTAAGGATTATGATAGCGTGCGCGACGAGCAAGCGGTGCGCCGCAGCGTCGGGCTGGCAACAGCCGAAGAGCGCAGCTTTTACTGGCGTTTGACGGCTGAACAGAACTTGCTTTTTTTCGCGCGGCTCTATGGATTGAATGACCGCGCCGCGCGCGCGCGCATCGCCGAACTTTTTGCGATCCTTCAACTCGAGGAATTAGCGCGCCGCCGCTTCGGTGAGCTTTCGACGGGCAACAAACAACGCCTTGCCGTCGCCCGCGCGATGCTTGCGGAGCCGCCCGTGCTGCTTTTGGATGAACCGACGCGCTCGCTCGATCCGCTGGCCGCCGCTAATCTGCGCAGCGTTATCAGTTCCCTCGCGCAGCAAAATCCGCCCGTCTCGATTCTCTTAACGTCGCACAATCTTCATGAAGTCGAAGAGCTATGCAGCCGCGTTGCGGTTATTAGTCGTGGACAAATTCGCGCCATAGATTCGCCGCAGAATCTACGCACGCTGAATCAAAGCAGCGAGCGTGTGAACGTCAAAGTGCGAATTTCCTCGCCTGAAAACCTGCGCCACGCTCTGGCAAACGAACTCGATGATCTTGAAATCAGTGCGGGTCAGGATGATTCCGTTGCCTTCGCTTTTTTACATGATAACGGCGACGGGCGGCTCGATCAGGCGTTGCGCTTAATACATGAACATGGCGGCGTCGTGCTGAATGTCGAGACAACACGCGCGACGCTGCTCGATGTGCTGGAAGGCTACGAGCGCGCAGAAACCAGCAAAGAGGAAGCGGGGCAGCAATGACGGCAGCACTTTTATTACTGCGGCGCGTGCGCGCTTTCGTCGTGCGCGATTTTCAACTGGCAGCGAGCTACCGCTTGGAGTTTTTCTTGCGCATCGTGTCGGTTCTGCTTGTCGTCACCACTTTCTTTTTCATCTCGAAGATTTTTACGGAACGCGCGGGCGTGCAATTTACGCAGTGGCATAATCCGCTTGCAGCATGGATCACAGGCCTCGCCGTGCTGAATTATTTCATGACCGGCTTTTCAAGTCTCGCCAACGCGGTTCGCGCGGAGCAAACCCAAGGAACTCTGGAAAGCGTGCTGTTGACGCCGATCAACGTGCCGACAGTGATTGTCGCAAGCTCTGCGTGGGATTTCGTGCAGCAAACATTTTACTCGTTTCTATATCTGTTTTTCGGCTGGCTCTTTTTCGGTGTTCGTTATGAAGGAAGCTTTACGCTCGCGCTTTTATTTTTGTTTTTGACGACGCTGGTGCTGGCGTCGCTCGGAATTTTATCGGCAAGCTTTACGATGGTCTTCAAGCGCGGCGATCCTTTCGGCATACTTCTGGGCATCGGCTCGGCGCTTTTCTCCGGCGTCTTTTTCCCGACGCAACTTTTATCGCAGTACGCTGGCAAGACAATCGGTTCCATCTCGAAACTGTTGCCGCCGACTTACGGGCTTGACGGCATTCGACGCGTGCTGATCGAAGGCCAGAGCTTAGCGGAAGTCCGCGAACCGCTCGTCGCGCTGCTGCTTTATATCGTCGTGCTGCTTCCCTTTTCACTCTGGGTTTTTAAGCGCGCTGTCCGCCGCGCCAAACGCGAAGGCAGCCTGATACAGTATTAAAACAGGAGTCAGTATTCAGAAGTCGGGAGACAGAATAAAAACCAGAAAACATGAAGGCCGCTAATCGAGCGCAACCCGCTCTGCTTCTCCATTCTGACTTCTATTTTCACAGCAATGCGTGTCTTTTACACAACGCGTTATTACGCGAACATCGGCGAAGGCCATGTTTTTCCGATACGAAAATTCGAGCTTGTGCGCGATAGGCTGCTCAAAGAGAAAACTGTTTCCTTGGCGGAATTCGTCGAGCCGCAGCCCGCCGCCGTCGCAGACGTGCTGCTTGTTCATACGGAGGATTACGTGACGCGGCTTCGCGCGGGTGCGCTGACCGAGCGCGAGATGCGAAGGCTCGGGCTGCCGTGGTCGAAAGCGCTTGTGCGGCGCTCGTTTCTCGCGGCGGGCGGCACGCTGGCGGCGGCAAAATGGGCGCTCGCAAGCCGCGTCGGATCGAATCTTGCGGGCGGCACGCATCATGCGTTCGCGGATCGCGGCGAAGGCTTTTGCGTGCTCAATGATGTCGCCATCGCTATTCGAGTGCTGCGCCGCGAGAAGCTGATCGAGCGAGCAGCCGTCGTTGATTGCGATGTGCATCAAGGCAACGGCACGGCGACGATCTTTGCGGGCGACACGGATGTATTTACCTTCTCGATGCACGGCGCGAAGAATTATCCGCTCTTCAAAGCTGCCTCGACGCTCGACGTTGAACTGCCGGACAAAACTTCGGACGCTGAATATCTGGCGACGCTCACCGAACATCTGCCGCGCGTTTTCGCTCATAGGCCGGACATCGTTTTTTATCTTGGCGGGGCTGATCCGTTTGCGGGCGATAAGCTCGGCAGGCTCTCGTTGTCCATTGAAGGCTTGCGCGCCAGAGATGAAATGGTGCTCGCAGAATGCCGCGCGCGCCGTGTGCCGATTGTCACGACGATGTCGGGCGGCTACGCGGCGGACATCAACGACACAGTGGAAATTCACAGCAACACGATTCGCGCCGTGCGCAAAATTTACGGGAGCGAGGATGTGCAAGCAGTCTTCGCACGCGATCAGGCAGACGGCGCGTCTGTCTAAAAGCGGGAACGAGTTTTCTTTGTCCGCGCCGGCTGATAGAAATTGCGGCCGCACAAAAGTGTGTAAAAGTGTTTGGGTATGAGAACGTCGCCGAAACAATTTCCGCGTAAGATATTTCTCGAATGAACATCACAATTATCGGCAGCGGGTTTGGCGGGCTGGCGGCGGCGATTCGCTTGCAGGCGCAGGGACACAACGTTACGATTCTCGAAAAGCGCGACCAGCCGGGCGGACGCGCTTATGTGTACGAGCAAAACGGATTCGTGTTCGACGGCGGCCCGACGATCATCACCGCGCCATGGTTGATACGCGATCTCTTTCAATTATGCGGCAAGCGAATTGAAGATTACGTTCAGCTCGTTCCAGTCGATCCTTTTTACAACATACGTTTTGAAGACGGCTCTGTTTTTCATTACAACGGAGACCGCGAGCGACTGCTGTCGGAGATTCGTAAATTTAACCCGGATGATGTCGCGGGCTACATGCGATTTTTGCAGGCGACGGAGCGTATTTACAAGACCGGTTTCGAGTTGATAGATAAACCTTTCACGCGCTTCAGCGACATGCTGCGCGTGATGCCGGATATGGCGCGCCTCCGTTCACACAAATCTGTCGCGCAGCTTGTCAACGGGTATATTAAGGACGAGCGCTTGCAGCAGGTCTTCAGTTTTCATCCGCTGCTGATCGGCGGCAATCCGTTTCAAAGCACTTCGATCTACGCGCTTATTCACAAGCTCGAACAGGAATTCGGCATCTGGTTTGCGATGGGCGGAACGGGAGCGTTGGTTCGCGCGCTCGTGCGGCTTTTTGAAGAGATGGGCGGCACTTTGAAGCTCGATGCTGAAATCGCGGAAATCGTGATTGACGAGCGAACGAGGCGCGCGACGGGCGTGCGTTTGAAGAACAATTCCATTCAGGCGGCGGACGCTGTCGTAAGCAATGCCGATGTCGCGCACACGTATCTCAATTTGATTCCGGCGCGCTTTCGCCGCAAGCACACAGATCGGCGCGTGAAGCGCAAGCGTTATTCGATGTCGCTGTTCGTGATTTACTTCGGCACGAATCGCCGTTATGAAAACATCGCGCATCACGAGATTTTGATGGGGGCGCGTTATCGCGGGCTGGTCGATGATATTTTCAAACGAAAACATTTGCCCGAAGATTTTTCTTTGTATCTGCATCGCCCGACGGCGACGGACAAGAGTCTTGCGCCAGCGGGCTGCGATAGCTGGTATGTGCTGTCGCCCGTGCCTCACTTGGGCGGGCAAACAAATTGGACGAAGCACGCGCCCGTTTACCGCGATGCGATTATCAAATATCTCGAAGAGCGTTATTTGCCAGACCTCTCGAAGCACATCGTCGCGGAGCACAGGATTGATCCGCTGCATTTCCGCGACACGCTCAACAGTCATCTCGGCAGCGCGTTTTCAGTCGAGCCGATTCTCACGCAGTCCGCATGGTTTCGTCCGCACAACAAAAGCGAAGACATACAGAATTTATACTTCGCGGGCGCTGGCACGCATCCCGGCGCGGGGCTGCCCGGCGTGTTGAGTTCCGGTAAAATAGCCGCCGACATGATCGGCGAAGCGAAATAAAACGCGCTTCGATGTAAACGCCTTCGCCCACGTTTGTGGAGACATGAGAATTTTTCGTTGGCTAATTAAAATCGTGCTCGGGCTGCTGCTCGTATTTGTGCTGTGGCTCGGTTATGAAGTCGCAACCTTCCCGAACATCGCCAAATTGCGCGAGCAGAATCCGCAGACGACTTCGCTGATCGAGACTCGCGCGGAAGAAGCGCGCCGCGATAATCAACAATTGAAGCGCGCGCAGACATGGGTGCCTTTGGAAAAGATTTCGCCGAATTTGCAGCGCGCTGTGCTGGCGGGCGAAGACTCGAATTTTGCGGCGCATCACGGATTCGATTACGCGGCGATTCAACATGCTTGGGAAGAAGCGCAGCGCGAGGCCGCGAAGGAGGAAGGCGACGATCAATCGAGTTGGATTCCGCCGATGCCTAGCTTCAAGCGCGGCGCTTCGACCATCTCGCAGCAACTCGCAAAGAATCTTTATTTGTCCACCGAGAAATCCTTTTTCCGCAAAGGCCGTGAAGCGGTCATCACATATTTTCTCGAACGCGATTTACCGAAGCGCCGCATTCTGGAACTTTACTTGAACGTGATCGAATGGGGCGACGGCATTTACGGCGCGGAAGCGGCTTCGCAATTCTACTTCAAAAAATCCGCGAGTAATCTCACGGCGCGCGAGGCGGCGTTTCTCTCGGCGATGATTCCCAACCCGCGCACGGTCTTTAATCCGCAAACGAATCCGCGCCGCGTCGCCCGCCGCCAGCAAATTATCTTGCGCGGAATGCCGTTCGTAAAAATGCCGCAGGCTACCGGATAAACGGCAAGCGCGCGCTTAAAGCCGTTTGCGATTGCGCGCGCCTTATGAAATGGAATGTAGGGGGCAGCGGCTTGTCCCTACACATGAAAAGAAAGCGGCTGCCGTTTTATCGACGACAGCCGCTCTTTTATTTCGGATGTTCGCAGCCTGCTAAAGTAAATTTAGAAAGTGTATTTCAGCGCGAATTGAACGCGGCGTCCGGGCGTGACGGTGTCCGTCGCCTGACCGAAGCCGGGAGCTTCGAGTGAGCGAACGGGCGCGCCGAAGTTAGCGCGATTGATAAAGTTGAAAACGTCCATGCGGAAAATGAAATTCTGCCGCTCGGAAATCTTGAAGGTCTTTGTCGCGGACAAATCGAGTTCAAGCAGATTGCCTGCGCGGAAACTATTGCGCCCGACTTTTCCATCCTGCCCGACCGGAGCCAGAAGCGTTAGCGGGTCAACCGTCAAGCGAAGCGGCTGGCGGCGATTTCCGGTTACGACAAGGCCGTTCGTCGAGTTCAAGCGATCCGTCAAATTGCCGTCGAGGTTCACGTCGTAGATGCTGTTGACGGTAAAGGGCTGGCCTGTCTGGAAGCGTCCCGTGCCGGAGATTTGCAGCCCGCGCAAAAAGCCGCGCACGACATCGCTCTTGAAATTTGAAGAAGGCACATCGTAAACGAAGTTGTAGGAAAAGCGGTGGCGCGCGTCGAAGTTGGCAAGGCCGCGTTCATTTTTGAGATTCAAACTATTTTGCGGCAAGGCGGACGCGCCCGCTAAATCGAACACGTCCGAAACATCGTCCGTCGTCTTCGATAAGGTGTAGGCAAGTTGGTATTGCAACGATCTCTGGAAGCGCCCGCGCAGTTGCAGTTGCAGCGCATCATAGCGCGAGCTTGCCGTCGTCTCGAATATTTGCACGCCGCCGACGCCGGGTTCCGGTCGCCCGCCCGTGAATTGTCCCGCCGCATTGATGCGCGTTCCCGGCTGCACTGCGAGGCCGAAAAAGTTGGGCTGGAAAGCGTTATTGCCGCGCAATGAAATATCGAACATCACAGGCAACAGAATCGAGTTAGTGCCGAGATTCGGCGTCGTGAAACGCAGCAGCTTGCGCCCGAGCGTGCCGACATAGGACGCCGAAGCAATCATGTTTGAATTGATTTGCTGCTCGAACGAGAAGGAATACTGATGCGCCATCGGCATCTGAAGCTTTCGCGCAGGCAAAGTGACTTCGACGCCGCTCGCCGCCGGAAGCGAGAAACCGCCCGGGTCTAATCCAAAAAAGCTGAGGCAGGGCGCTCCGCCAGCGGTGGCAACGCAATTGATAAAGTTGAGTTGGCTGGCAAGCGTCGTGGACGGATCGAGCCTGTTCAAACTGTTTCCTGAAACGATTTGAGAACCCGACGGATTAAGCAAACCGAGCGGCGTCGTCGGGTTATTCGGATCGAAAAAGACGGAGCCGAGACCGCCCGCGAGATTGACGGTGACGAATCTGGGAAAGACGCTCCTAGATTGGCTGACGACAGCGCCTAAGATTTGATCGTAGTAAAGCCCGTAGCCGACGCGCAGAGTAGTCGGATGATCGGAGCCGAAAAGCTTTGGCGAGTAAGCGAGGCCGAGACGCGGCGCAAAGTTGTTGCGATCCGAATCATAGATGCTTGTGCGCCCGTCTATGAAACGCTTGAGGCCGGGAACGAGATCGAGCGCGGGGTCTGTGAAGGAGCTTTCGATGCGGCGGTTCACTTCACGCGCAGGCGTGTTGTATTCATAGCGCAGGCCGTAGGAAAGCGTTAGGTTACGGCGAACGCGCCATTGATCCTGCCCGTAAAAATTGAATTGGTAAAAGCGCAGATTGATCGCCGCGTCGCTGCCGTTCGTCAGCGTCTGAAAGAAACCGCTGGCCGCGCCCGCCGCCGCCAGATCGACGGGCTGAATGAATTTGTTGGTGAACGCGAAATTGTTGTTTGCGTCAATTCCGACTTGCGGCGCGCCGTTGAATGTAATGAGCGGGCGAAAATTTCGCGGCAGATCGGAGTTTAATTCCGTGCGACGATTGTCCGAGCCGACGGAAAAATTGTGGTTGCCCGAACGAATGGTCAGCGCGTCGGCGAATTGGTATGTGTTGTTGACACGGCGTTGCGGAAAATTGAAGACATCCACGCCGATAGGACTAAAGCCTGCGACGTTGACTTGGCCGACGGCTCCGAGCTGGCCTTCGGTCGTGCCGGAATTGAGATACAGCACGGGGCCTGTGTTCGGCACGATGCTGTTGCCGCTGACGTTCGGCAAAGTAAAATTGGAAAGCAGCGGCCTGTTCAAAAGAAAAGGCATGTCGGGAAATGCTGTGCTCGGCAACTGAAATTGGTTGTCGCGCACTTCATCGAAACGCAGCCGCGTGCGCCCGTAGGAAAGGCGCACTTGATTAAAGATGGGACGGTCGGAATCGGGATCGCTGACTTCGCTGTTCAGGAAGAAGGAGAAGTTTTGCGTGCGGACGCGCGGGCGCAGGGTCGAGAAAAGCGCGCCGCCGGTTGCGGGAATATCGCGTCGGTCGTTCGTGAAATTGTAGCGGCCTGTAACGGTTTGCAAGCGGTTTTTATATTTGAAATTTTCATCGAGCTTGCCGGACAAGATTGCGCCGCGCCCGCCCGCAGGCAAGCTTTCCGTGAAGGTGTTTGCGCCGTAAACGCCCGTCGGATTATTGGCGAACGGAAACAGGCTAAAGATCGCGTCGCCGTCCGGCGAACTCGGAAAAGCGAATTCCGGCGCGTTATTAAAAGGTCTTCTGAAGATGCCGCTCGCGCCGGAACCGAACGAACCGCGCTGCGCGACAGTCGGCACGGCGAAGCTTTGTTCCTGCGTCGCGTTTAAGACTTGGCCTTCAGCCGAGACGAAATAAAACAAGTGGTCGTGTTTGATCGGGCCGCCGAGCACGAATCCGTTCTGGCTGAGCGTGAATGAATCCTTGCCGCCGCGCCCGTCGCGCACGGTGAGAGCGGTTGCGCCCGCCGCGCTGAAGTTAAGGGTCGTATCATTAAACGGGCGATTCTGTGAAATTGAAACGACGGGCTGATTACCGCTTAAAAGTGGAGACACGGAGTTGCCACCAATGGAATCGAAAAAGTTGCGCGCGTTCAGTTGACTAGAATTGAAGAAACCGTAAATGGTGCCGTGCATTTCGCTGCCGCCGCTCTTTGACACCGCATTGATCTGCGCGCCCAAGTTTCTACCGAACTGCGCCGGTGCTAAAAGCGTGATTGCCTGATACTCCTTGATGGATTCAATGGATTGCGGAATCAAGGATAAGAACCCTTGACGGCGCACGCCGATGTCTTCGTCGTTATTGTCGGAGCCGTCAACGGTGAAATTGTTGGCGCGCGAACGCAGTCCGTTGACGCTGAACTGTCCGGCAGTGCCGACGCCCGCGCCGACGCCGGGGCCTGCGACGCTGCCCGTTGTTTGCGGCGGTTGAGCGACGCCGGGAAGCAGCAACGTCAGTTCATCGAAGGTGCGCGTTAAGGTAGTTGCGCCTAAAGGAAGTGTCGAGACTTCTTCTTCCGTAAACGATCCGCCGCGACTCGCGTCGCCGGAACTTGCGGCGGCGCGCACATCCGTATCGGCAACGCTCAAGGCCGCGCTGCCGGAAGAAGCGCCGCTGCTGCTGCTGGCAGTTCCTGTTTGAGCGCTGCCCGTCGAAGCGGACGAATTGGCATTCGCCTTCGGTTGCGCAGAGGCGCGCGGCGTCGCAGTGGTCGCTGCCGTTGATGTTGCGGCAGGAGTTGCGGCGCTGGCGGGCGCATTTGTAGTAATTGGATCAAGGGAGACTGGCACGGGAACGACTTCGCCCGTGCGCGTGATGAACAATCTTTGCTCGACTTCTCGGGTTTGAAAGCCGGGCGCGGAAACGCGTATCGTGTAGACGCCGGGATTAAGCAGGCCTTGATAAAAACGCCCGCGCGAATCGGAGCGCTTTGTTATAGAGAGTCCCGTTTGCTTGTTGATTAGTTGCGCGACGGCTCCGGCCACGACCGCGCCGGTTTGACTGTTGGTGACAGTGCCCTCGAAGGCACCTGTAACGGTGTCCTGCGCGCTCGATGAAGATGACGAAAACGCCATGTAAACCAATAGCGGCGCGAGTATTAACAGCAAGGCCAAACGCGCGCGAATTCCTTTGGGGGTGCGCATGTGTAACTTCCTCCGTCTGTGCAAAAAAGCATTAAAACCGAAGAGATCAGCGTGCGAGGGCTGTGCTGGAACAATTAAAAGATCGCTAAAAACAATGAGTGATAAACGGCGCGAGCGTTACCGGAATATTCGCTTATCGGATTACTTCCAGACGCCTCGCATTCATTGTCCACTCATCTTTAGCGACTAACTTTTGTGCTGCACTTAAGCAGATTCATTTCGCGCATTCGGCGTCGGTGCGCGTTCGCACTGTGCCGAAGCGGAACTGGTATTCCGCCGAAGTGATAAAGGCGCAGACCATCGCGCGGTAATTGCCCGGCACTTTGTTATTCAAAACGTTGAGCCAGAATTGATAGCCCGCTTCATCCGGGTCACGCCTGAGGTAACCGAAGTATTCGGCGAGGACGAACGACGGATTGAATTCCTTGCTTATGAATTGCTCGTTGGCGACGACTCGTTGAAGGACGCCCGCGCGCGTTTCCCGCTTTGTCAAAAGGCCGACAATCAAGGCCGTGCGTTCTTCGGAACCCGGTTTCACTCCGGCGTTGGCGTAGAGCGCATCGACGTATTGCGATTCGGTCATGTTGTCGTAGCGGCTCTTGAAATCCGGGCGGCCAGTGAAATCAGCCGCGAAGCTTTGTTTGCTCGCTTCCAGATTGCCGCCGCCGATAATGCGCGCGCGGTCTGCCATAAACTGCGCGAAACTCGGGCGCACGCCGAACGCCGCTTTATAGAAGCGGTAAACGAAAGAGCCTGTGTCCTGAAATTCCTGCGACATAAAGAAGGCTGCGGAAGTATCTAAGCGGCGCGTGCTGACGCATTTCGCGTCCGCGCCGCAATTCAAGATGCCGTTCACCCAATAATTAAAGCCATCTGTGTCCGGTTCGCGGTTAAGGAAATCCAGATACTGCTGACGAACGAAGAAACGCGCGTCGTCAATCGGGTTCGTTTGCCGGTTGTCGTCGTCGATAATCGTCAGCGTGACCTTAGAGATTCCGCCGAGCGCCGTTCCGACATTATTAGTGAGCGTCAGATTGACGGTTTCATCCGGCTCGGAAATGGAATCATTGATGATCGGGACGCTGAAACTCTTGCTCGTTTCGCCAGCGGCGAAGCGCAGCGTGCCGTTCACGGCGGTGTAATCGACCCCGGCAGTGGCCGTGCCGTTCGATGTGCTGAAATCGACAGCCGCAGGGCTTTCCGTGTTGCCTGTACGTATCACAGTGATATTGGCGCTGCTCGCGTTTTCCACAATGCTGAAGGACGGCGCGGCAAATTGCACTCCGACGGGCGAAGCGACGCCGTAGTTATCGAAGATAGCCGCGCCGACATTGGAACTTGATTTGATTGTTCCTGCTGAAAGCTCTGAGACAAGCGACGTGACGCTGCTGCCGATGGCAGACGAGAATTGAATTGTCCACGCCTTGGCATCGGGACTCGTCTCAAAGAACATACGCGGCAGCATCGCATCAAAGCGCAAACGCCAGAAACGGTGCGACACAGGATTGTACGGAATGTTAGCGGCAAACTTGGTTCCGTTCAAACTGCTCTGGAAATTGAGTGTCGGCGTCGAGGCAGAGCTATCTTTCGTTTGCAGATTGTTTTTGCCGTTGATGTTGGTGATGTCTGAAGGGTCGTTGGTAACGATAAAGCGATAGAAAGTATTTGCATCGTTGCCAGCGCCGAAGATTGTTTGCGCGCCTTCGCCGGTTGCGGGCTGAACGACTTCCACGCTAACCGTCGGCACTTCCGTTAAATCTATTCCGCGCACGGAAACATAGCCGTTGAAGCTTGCGTCATCCACACCCGCGCGGGGAGTGATCTGCAGCGTTCCGTTGACCTGCGTAACCGTAACCAACGGATCGAAGGCGGCACCGCCGGTCGATAATGTGCCTAAATTAAACTTCGCCGGATCGCGCTGGTTGCCGTCAAAGCCCTCGCTCGGATTAAAGGGCGGCGTGTTCGGATTAAACGTGCCGACGAAATTCAGCGCGCTGTTATTGCTGCTGAAATTAGAAAGCACGCTGTTTGTCGGCGCGAAGGTATAAGAATCCTTCGCGGGCGTGATGGTATAGGTTCTGCCCGCGACAATAGCTGTGAAAGCGTAGTTACCGGCAGCGTCTGTTTTAGTAGCCTGCGAGCCTGCGCCGCTCAAGACAATGTCAACATCCGGGATCGGGTTGCCGCTTGCGTCCGTAACTCGTCCGCTGGCGGAAAGATTGGCAAGCGCGCCCGCGAAACTCGCCGTCTGATTGCTCTGAAGATTACTGAAGGAGCGGCTTGTCGGGCTAAAGGTAAAGTTTGTTCTCGCCACAGTGACGGTGTAATTGCCGCCCGCCGCGAGATTAGCAAACGAATAATTGCCGTTCGAGTCAGTCGTCGCAGAACCGGATTGCGAACCTGTCAGCGTCACAGTCACGCTGTCGATGCCAGCATTGTTTGCATCCGTCACACGACCCGCAATCACAAACGTCGTGGCAGGCGTCGGTGATGGCGACGGGCTTGGAGTAGGCGTCGGAGACGGCGTAGGCGCTGGTGTCGGACTCGGAGACGGCGTAGGCGCTGGTGTTGGTGTCGGGCTAGGTGTCGGGCTAGGTGTCGGTGTCGGTGTCAGGCTAGGTGTCGGTGTCGGTGTCGGCGTCTGAACCGGCGTGCCGTTAAAGGAAATGCTCTGGTTGCTCTGAAGATTATTGAAGGACGCAGATGGCGGATTAAACGTATAGCCCGCGTTGGAGGGCGTCACGGTGTAGTTGCCGCCAGCGTTGACGGTAAACGAAAACGCGCCGTCCCGCCCGGTTGTCACACTTCCGCTTTGCGATCCGCTCAGGGTGACGGTTGTGCCGGAAAGAAAGCTTGCCGTCGAAGAATCGAAGACCGTACCGCTGATCGTGTAAGTCTGAACCGCCGCCGGCAAGCGTTGCCATGCGGGATTAAAATCATTGCCATTTGTGACGCGCGTGCGCTCGCCGCTGCCGTCCGCCTTCAGCGCGAAGATGCCTTGATCGCCTTCGACGGCAAGCAGAGTGCTATCGGGCGACCATGACGGCCCGAAGATGAAGCCCGGGTAATTGCCCGAAACGTTCGTCGCAGTGCCGCCGCTGGCGCTAATCACCATGATGGCGTAGCCGCTGAAGTTGTTGGCAAAGACGTAGTTTTCGTAGGCGATCTTTGTGCCGTCAGGCGACCAGTCGGGAGCAAAGCCGCCGTCCGTCGTCAACTGTACGGGATTGCTGCCGCCTGCGTTTATCACGCCGATGCCGCTGGTGCTGCCGCCGCTGTAACCGTAGGCGATTCGCGCGCTGTCGGCAGACCATGTCGGATGGCTCTCGAAGACGCCGCCTGTGTTCGTTATATCGACTTGATTACTGCCGTCAGCAGTCATCACAAAGATGTCACCTGAGGTTTGCTGTCCGACGGTTGTAGTTCGCGCGAAAGCGATCTTTGCGCCGCTCGGCGACCAAGAAGGCTCCGAGTCATTGATGAACGCGGTGAGCTGCGTGAGATTCGTGCCGTCAGCATTGATCGTATAAATGCCGGGGCCGCCGCCGCCCGTATCCTGTCGCTTAAAGACGAGCTTCGTGCCGTCGGGCGACCACTTCGGCGTATCGGCATTGACAGAACCGTTGGTGATGTCTAGGCGGTTAGACCCGTCGGCGTTGACAATAAAAATATCCTTAAACTGATCGCCGCCCGGACTATTTACGAAAGCGATCTTGGCGATCAGGCCGGTTGTCGGCGTGCCTGTGAAATTCGCGTTCGTTTGATCGGCGCTCAAATTATTGAAGGTCGAAAACGACGGAACGAAGTGCAATCCTACTTTCGACGGATCGACGGTATAAGTTCCGCCCGCAGTCAAGTTCGTGAACGAGTAATTGCCGTTAGTATCTGTCAGAACGGGAGCGGGACTAGCGCTCGTCTGGTTGCTGAACAGGGCAACTCTAACGCCGCTGATGCCTGCGCCGTTTGCGTCCGTGACGCGCCCGGAAATGCTGAATTGCGAGGGCGCCGCAACCGTCGAGCGGCAGGCGGAAAATTCCGACGTATTACCATTCGGATCGGTGGCCGTCGCCGTGATCGGTTGATCGGCGGGAGCGTTGGCAAGACTGATACTGAAAGTGGCGTTGCCGCTCGCATCGGTTGTGACGCTCTGGCTGCCGAGATACGTTTTGCCCTGACCGAAGCCGGACGGATCGCACGTTGGATTCGAGAAAAATTCAAGAGTGTAAGTGGTGCTTGCCGCGCTATTGAACGTGCCTTGCACGGAGGCGGTGCCGCCCGAATAAGTGACGGAAGTCAACACAGGGTAGTTTTGCAGATTGTTTGCGCCCGTGTCTGCGTCGCCCGTGTCGTTGGCGGTTACGCCGTCGCCGTTTAAGTCTATGCCGAGCTGCGAGTTCGAGTAGATGGAATTGCGCAGGATGCGAGTTCCAGTTATGGATGAGCCGATAACGACGCCAACGCTGGCGTTGTAAGCGATGACGTTGCCTTCTCCGGCATTCGTTCCGCCGATGGTGTTGTTGTTGCTTGATTGAAGAATGTATACGCCGAAGCCGTTCGTGCCCGTGTTTCCTAAAGCACTTGTGCCGTCGGCGGCAACACCGATGTAATTTCCTTTGATAAGATTGTTCAGAGCCGACGATTGAAGGATCACGCCGCGACCGGAATTGCCGGAGATGACGTTGCGCTCTGCGGCAGTTGCTCCGCCGATGGTGTTTCCGTTGCTCGACGGCCCGAAGATGTTGACGCCGGAGAAGAGGTTAGGCACAGCAGTTGTGCCGGTCAAGTCTGTGCCGATGTAGTTGCCCTGCACCGTGTTGGTGGACGCGCCGGTTTGGATAAGCACGCCGTTCACGGTGTTGCCGGACAGGATGTTGCGCGCGCCTGCGGCAGTTCCGCCGATGGTATTGCCGAAGGCGGAACTGTTAAGACGGACACCGTTGAATGTGTTGGGCAAGGCGGCTGTTCCGGCGGCGTTTGTGCCGAGCAGATTGCCTTGCACGAGGTTGCCGGTGGAGGTGCTGCCGTTAATCTGGACGCCGTCGTTATTGTTGCCGGAAGCAACATTGCCAGCACCCGTCGTTGTGCCGCCGATTGTGTTATTGGCGGCGTTGACAATGACGATGCCGTTGGCCACGTTCGGGAGGGCAGCGGTGCCTGCGATGTTTGTTCCGATGTAATTGCCCTGTACTGTATTGCCTGACGAAGTAGCAATGTAAATGCCGTCTTGGGAATTACCGGAAATAATGTTGCGCGCCGCCGCTGTCGTTCCGCCGATAATGTTCGCGCTGGCGGAACTGAAGATCGTAGCTCCGCGAAAAGCGTTTGGAATAGCGGCGGTGCCTGTCGCATCCGTGCCGAGCAGATTGCCTTGCACAACGTTCCCGGTCGTTCCGCTGCTGGTCATCTGCACGCCGTCACTACCGTTGCCGGAGATAACGTTGCCAGCGCCTGTGGTCGTGCCGCCGACTGTGTTTGTCGCAGCACCGCCGTTGATTCCGACTCCCGATGCCGTATTTGCCAGAGCAGACGCGCCGTCGGCCTTCGTGCCGATGTAGTTGCCCTGCACTTTGTTTCCTGTAGTGCCTGTGCCGCTAATGCCGACGCCGTTGCTGCCGTTACCGGAGATAACATTGCGCGCGCCCGCAGACGTTCCGCCGACTGTGTTGTTGGTGGCAGTGCTGCCGATGAAAATTCCGCTGGCTGTGTTGGCAAACGCGGCAGTTCCCGCCGGGTTCGCGCCTATGTAATTACCGAGCACAGCGTTGTTCGTCGTTTGCTGGATCGTGACACCGTTCCCCACGTTGCCGGAGATGATGTTACGCGCGGCAACGACGCCGTCCAGTGCGCCGTCGGCAGCGTCGTCGCCGCCGATAATCGTTTGGTCAGCGGAGAAACCGACGAAGATTCCGCCTTGACTATTACCAAGCGCAGCGGTTCCGGCGGCATTCAGGCCGATCAAGTTGCCTTGAACTTTGTTTCCGGTGGTGCTGGCATTGTTGATGCCGACGCCGAAGCTGCTATTGCCGGAGATGACATTGCCCGCTCCCGCCGCCGTGCCGCCGATAACGTTGTTGCTTCCGGTGTCGATGCTGATTCCCCGAACAGTGTTAGCAAGGCGGGCGGTTCCGGCGGCGTTCGTGCCGATGTAGTTGCCCTGCACCGTGTTGCCGGACGACGCTTGAATTCCGACGCCGTTTAGCCCGTTGCCGGAGATGATGTTGCGCGCCGCCGCAGACGTTCCGCCGATCAGGTTATTCGATGCTGCGGAAACGATCTGGACGCCGTTATTGGTATTCTTTACAGCGACTGTGCCGTTAATGTCCGTGCCGATAAGATTGCCCTGCACGGCGTTGCCGGTGCTGCTGGTGCCGTTGAGTTGTAAACCGGTATTGCTGTTGCCTGAAATGAGATTGCCTGCGCCCGCCGTCGTGCCGCCGATTGTGTTATTGGCGCTGAAGACAACAATGCCGAAACCATTCGGGATGGCGGCTGCACCGGCGGCGTTCGTGCCGAGGCGATTACCCTGCACAATGGTTCCGCTTGCGCCGGTATTGAGGTAAATGCCCGCGTTAAAGGAGGCGTGGCCGGAGATAAGATTGCCCGCGCCCGTTGTTGTGCCGCCGATTGTGTTATTGGCAGTTAAAACGTAAACGGCGTCTTGGCCATTCGCAAGCGCAGAGGTGCCAGAAGTATCCGTGCCTATGTAACAGCCCGTGATGGTATTGCCGCCGTTTGTCTGAATCTGGATTGCATGGAAGCTGAAACGGTTAATAGCGAGGCCGCGCACCGTTGAGTTACCGGCGGTAAGGTTGAGGCCGTTGGCGCTGCCCGCGCTCGCGCCGTTCAACTCGATGATCGGCGTGCCTGAATAGCCCGGCTGCGTCGTCGCGTCGATGATGACGGGATCGGTGATTGTCGGAAGTGCGCTTAACGGAGTAATCGTGCGCGGCGTGTTCGCAGGAGGAGGAGGGCTTCCGCTCGGAACAGGAATATTGAAATTGATGGTTTCTACTGTCCCTGTGCTGGCATTGGATGTAAGAATCGCCTGCCGCAAAGAGCCTGTGCCGGAATCATTCGTGTTGGTGACGGTGATACTCGGATTTTGAACGGTGGTCGTCGCCGTCGCAGTATTGTTTGCGGTGTTGGAATCCGTATTGTCGCTTGTGACCGTTGCCGTGTTGGTGATTGTGCCCGGTGTAAGCGGCGTGACGTTGATGGTCACGCTCGCGCTGCCGAAGCTGCCGACCGTGCCGAGAGCGCAGATAACTGTGCCATTTGACTGCGTGCAAGTGCCTTGCGTAGCCGTTGCCGAATCGAACCTCACGCCTGACGGCAAGGAATCGCTGACCACAACATTATTGGCCTGTGGTGTACCCGAAGGAGACGGGCCGTTGTTTACGTTCAAGGTATAAGTCAAAGCGCTGCCGACCATCACAGGATCGGGCGCATCGCTTTTGGTCAGCGCAAGATCGACCTGCGGTAGCGGTGAAGTGACCTGAAGGCAGGCGGAGAACTCCGAAGTGTTGCCGTTTGGATCGGTAGCTGTCGCCGTGATCACGCCGCCGCCGGAGATAACTGTCGCGTTCTGGGTAAAGCTGGCATTACCGTTCCCGTCCGTCGTAACGTTCTGCGCGCCTCTGTTGAACTGGCCTTCGCCGTTGCCGGACGAGTCGCAATTCGGATTGCCGAAGAATTCAACGCGGAAAGTCGTGTTCGGCGTGGAATTAAGTGTTCCCTGAATGGAAATGACGTTATTGCTGAAGGACGCGGAGGAGAGCACAGGGAAGTTTTGCAGGTTGTTGGGGCCTGTGTCGCTGTCGCCCGCGTCATTCGGGGTTACGCCATCGGCCTTCAAATCAATGCCACTTCCATTACCGTAAATTGAATTGGATAAAATTGCATTGCCGGTGCCAGCGCCGGTGACATCCACACCGCTCTGGGCGGTTCGCAAATTGTATGCGATGACGTTTCCGGCACCCGTCGTCGTGCCGCCGATGGTGTTATTGCTCGCGCCCTGCTCTATGCTGATGCCGACGGGGTTCGGCACATTCTGATTCGCGCCGGTGGCGTCCGTGCCGATGAAGTTGCCTTGCACCAAGTTGCCGGTCGCGCCCGTGCCGCTTAAGGTTATACCGGTGTTGTAGTTGCCGGAGATAATGTTGGCCGTCCCTGCGGCAGTACCGCCGATGGTCGAGCCGGAGCCGGAGGTCAATATGCCGTAGCCGTTGGGAACCGCGTTTGTGCCGTTCACACCGACGCCGAGCCGGTTGCCTTGAATCAGCGTGTTAGTCGCGCTGAAAATCAGAATGCCGCTGCCGTTAGGAAAGGGTTGCGTGCCGTCGCCCGTGTTGCCGGAAATAACATTTCCCTGCCCTGTGGCGGTGCCGCCGATCAGGGTGTTTGCGCCGTCCTGCAAATCAATGCCGTCGCGGTTGTTGGCCGCTGCCGTGCCTGCCGAAGTAGTACCGATGTAGTTTCCCTGAATCGTGTGCCCGCCGCCGAAGAGTTGGATACCGGCGCGCGCAAAGCGGTTGATAATGAGTCCCTTGATCGTGCTGTTAGCAGCGGTAGCCATGACCTTGAGGCCGAAGGCGCTGGTTCCGGCGCTTGAACCGTTCAGTTCGATAAGCGGCGTGCCGTTGTAGCCGGGCTGCGTTGTGGCGTCGATGATAACTGCATCATTGATGTCGGGCAGAGCCGTTGCGGGCGTGATGGTCTGCGCGCCCTCCGACAAGCTGAAGTTGATTGTTTGCACGCCCGGCGTGTTGTTCGCGTCGAGTATCGCCTGACGCAAGGAGCCTGCGCCACTGTCGTTGGTGTTGGTGACGGTGAAGGTTGTCGGCGCAGGAGTTGGAGCAGGCTCGGTTAACGCAGCGACTTCGCTTGGCGTCAGAGCGCCATTGTAGAGACGAATGCGGGCGACAGCTCCGCCCGAATCTTCGTTCGGCACTGCATTGTCGTCCTTGAAGAAGCGCAAGGTGTTGTTGGCATCAATCAGGGCGAGGTCGGATGTGTCAACAAACGAGAACTGCTGCACACCATTAACATACCCGACGACGTTCTTGGCACTATCGCGCGTGAGCACAACTTGAACATAAGTGTTCGCTTGAATCGGAGCACTGGTGCCGCCTGTAATGTTGTAGAAGTGCAAGTTGCCGTTCAGGTTATACAATCCTGTATCGCTCGCACCGTTCTTGAAATCTACAATACGACGGTAACCGCTAATCTCGTCGAAGCGGAATAAAAGCGCAATCGAGTAGGTGTCGCTGGGGATGACTCCCGTTGTTGGGGAAAGGGCTAAGCCATTGCCTTTAGGAAATTGTAGAACTGTGCGCGAACTGCCGCCGACCGTATCAGTAACAAACGAATTGATCCCACTACCGATGTCAGTTAGATCAGGCGACGCGCCGCCGGAACTAGAACGTGTGTTCTGGAATTGATAATCAGCCTTCAGCGTAGCAACCGTCTGGCCTTGCGAAGATTTACACTTGCCCGCGCTGTCGGCGGTGACGATTGCTTGAATTTCTGTTTGCGAAAGAGCGCGGTTGAAGATTTCTACTTCATCCAGCGCACCAGCGTATCTTGCGCCAGCGCCCGAACCCGCAGGCCGATAACCTAAATAAACATCGCTCGCCGTCTTTGGCGTGAACACGCCTAAAGGCTGCTGCGCGACCTGTGCGCCGTTCAGATAGAGAAAGGCATCGCCGGTGTTTTTGTTGTATGTGACGGCGACGTGCTGATAGTTATCGGCTGTGATGAGTCCGCCCGCCGATTGAATGACGTGACTATTTCCACCGGTGTCGATAAGATTGGCGTAGAGATTCCCCTGCGCGCCGCCGAAGGTCGTCACGGAAATCCACAGGTGCGGCCCGTAGATCGCACCGTCATTCCACTCGACAAGCGGCTTTTGCGGAGTTATGTCGGATGGATTGATCCAAGCGTCAATGGTCAAACCACCCGACGCTCCCACGTCGAGGCTCGGCGAAGCAGGAATCTTCACGTCGGCATTTGTTCCGTTGAAGCTAAAGGCCTGAAGAACTTTTCCGGTCGGGTACGTCAAGCCGCCTTCTGCTATCCCGTTGTTGCCGCCTTGAATGTCATTCGCATTACCGTCGCCCGGATACCACGCGACCATGCCGGAGGGCGGCGGAGTGCAGGAGAACTGACCGGGAGGGCCGCTGGCGCTTATTTGCGAAGCGCCCTTGCCGCCCGTTGCGCCGTTCTGCCCCGTGCCGTTTTGGAGCGCGAAAAAACCACCGCTGCTGTTTGCGCTCGCCGCGATCATTCCCATGACGAGCGCTGCGAGCAAAAGAATCGAAACCATGAAACCGACGACTTTAAGGGATTTGCGGCGGGGCATTAGGCATGACTCCTAAAATGATGATATGCGCGGATAAAACACATGGCATGGAATTAAGAAGGATACAGGGAGAAAAAGCGGTTTGAATTTTCGCGCACGGCGATGTTCACCGATGTCTGACTCTCCCGATACTTTATCCCGACTAGCGTTAAGAACTGCAACCGCACTTAGCAGATAAAATAGCGATGCTTTCCGGCAGTAAAAAGCGAGCGGTTTTGCATGAGCCGTATCAGCTCAAACAAACAACGACATAAGATAGAGGCGAGGTTATCCTGAGACTAAACCCAAGAAAAAGCCAGATTACTGCTTGCCTCATAATTTGTCAACGCTTCTCCACACTATTGACATACTTTTCCCGCTTGCCTTATCGTATTGCAATGCGGATGCAAAAGCGTTTCAATAACGCGATTGTCGGCTAAAACTTTCCCTCGCAAGCAACGCGTATTTTGCGCAAAACACACTCGCTGAACATCAAATCCGAGCTTTACTGCTCCCCTGCTCTAGTTAAGAAAAGGAAGGTATTCGATATGTTTAAGTCAATCCCCCTCGCACATCACGGCGCGCAACGAATTTCACGCGGCGCAATTATCACGCTCGCGGCTGTAATTTTTACCTGCGGTTTTGTTTCCGCCGCGCACGCGCAACGCAAGCCCTTGCCGAAGCCCGCGTCCGGCGCGCGCGGCTTTGAACAGTACGCTGGCAAGGATGCTTCGAGCCGTTTGATTGCCGCCGGATCGACGCGCGGCGTCGGCGACGGACGCAAGCCCGATGCTCCGCTCGAAGGTCTCGCGTTCGATTCGCACCCGATGTTCAAATGGGAACCGATCTTCGGCACGAAGGCCTATCACTTCACGCTTTATGACGGAGACGTGTATCTCAACCCGAAGGCTCCGGTTGTTTACGAAACAGAAGCGGCGACGGCGCAATTGATTTACCCGACGACGGCGAAACCGCTTGTTCCCGGTAAGCTTTATTCATGGCGCGTCGGCACGCCTGCGCCCGGCGGCAAGGGCATGGACGTAGGAAAATCCGTCAACTTCTTTGTGCTCACAGGCGTAGACGCAATGCAGTTGAAAACGGCGCTTGCGAAAAGCAATTTGACAGCGCCGAAGACAGTGCAGGATCGCTTGCGGCAGGCGCATATCTTCGAGGAGTATGGCGTGTGGTATGACGCCCTTCGCATCGCCAACGAACTGGCGGAGCAGAACCCGAACGACGCGGCAGCGCAGGCTTACTATGATTCGCTGATGGATCGGCTCGAAGGCAAGTCGGATAAATAAACCTATCCATTGCACAGTCAGTGCAAAAGCCTGCCGTTCTATCTAATGGACGGCAGGCTTTGCTTTTTGCTGCAATTGAAAATCCCGATGCGGCTGTGCGTGGAGAGATTTTGTTTAAGTGGTAGTTTCAACGCGCGGCGTTTCCATATCTTCGTTTGCCGCGTATTGCAAACCGCCATCGCCCGTCACTTCATCCCAATCATAGCCCAGGTATGTGGCGAAGCGATGCAGTTGCGCTTCCCAATCCTCGCGCCGCCCGCCGTATTCTTCCAGCCCCGCATCCACATCGACACGCGTTTTAATGCCCGCCGATTTCAACTGCCGCAGAGTTTGCCTGTAACGCACGCGCCAGCGTTTCGATTCATCGAACTTTGTTTCGGTGCGGCGGCGCGTCCGTCTCTCCAGACGCAAGGAGCGCACAAGCTCATCCAGCACATGCCGTACAGTCGCTTCGAGCGTTCGCACTTCCGGGTGATCGTGCATCGCCGCATACTCTTCCGGGTCAAGACAAGAGCGAATCACCACGCATGTCTCAAGCGCCAGAAACAGCACGCGCGGCAAACTTTTATAAACCTCCACAGGATGAAAATAGTGTATGACCGGATGCTCTATGTGCGATTCGAGTAGCTCCTGTAGATCACGCGAGGCCGCGCGCAGTGTCGCATCGAGGCCGTAGAATTTGCCCGCAACAAAATGGTGAGCGATAAAGCTGCCGACGTTCGCGCCTTCCTCCGCCTGATGATAAAAAGAAAGTGCGACGGCG
>JAABUK010001307.1_pt1 | contig 48095 bp, 52 predicted proteins | sample 5559141 | NCBI WGS metagenome assembly JAABUK01 (sample SAMN10711869, study PRJNA513367) | rock metagenome | isolation source: Antarctica rocks | place: Antarctica: Victoria Land, Pudding Butte nord | collected 2016-01-03 | reverse complement strand
GCGGGCATGGCAGGCCTCCGGAGGTGACGATTGAGTAGAGACCTGAATCATCACCGGAACCGCCATGCCCGCCCCGAATTCCCCACCATCTACCGCGTGTCAGCCACCGCAAACCCCCAGGTCAGACGGACCGGCTCCCGACTTTGCCGGGGCCCTGTGTCTGACGTTGATTCACCGAAGGGAGATAGTGCTGTGACCACCTCGAGCTTCACCTACGACAACCGCACGGGGCGTGGTCCCGGCCGCGCTGTCCGGGCGATGACAGCGGTGTTGCCCGGCGCCGCCCACGTGTGGAGCCAGGTCGAGCCCTACGCGGATGCTTGACGAACCCACAACGTCACGACCCTCGATCGGCCCGGTCGGCGCTGGATCGTGCTCGGTGACTCGATGTCGCAGGGCGTCGGCGCATCGGCCTACGACGCCGGCTGGGTCGGGCAGCTGGCCGAGCGGTTGGCGAGCACCGGCTACGACCTCCAGGTCGTCAACCTGTCTGCGACCGGTGCTCACGTGAGCGACGTTCTCCAGCAGCAGCTCCCAGCACTACTGGACCTGCCTGGATCCCGCGATGACGACCTGGTGACTGTGATGGCAGGTTCCAACGATCTCTTCGGTAGCCGGGAGCGTCGCACCAGACTGCAGGCAGCCTTCGCGGAGCTGGTTGATCGGGTTCCGACCGGTTCGGTGGTCGCGACGCTTCCCCAGCCCAGCAGCGCCGCCAACCAAGCCAACAAGCACATCGAACGCGCCGCCCGCACCGGCAGGATCGTCATGGCCGACCTCCGGGTCACCGGCCCAACGTCGTGGCGCGGACGACTCGCGGGCGACTTCTTCCACCCCAACGACGACGGATACGCCGCCATCGCCACAGCCCTTGAACCCACCCTCCGCACGGCCCTGGCTCGCTCGTGGTGGACCCCCACGGGGTAAGCAGTGTCTGAACGGCCGTGTGTATCCCCGGGCCTCGGGTCGCGTCAACCAGGGGGGCACAACCCGCGGACACTTCGGCAGCATCTGACACCTGTCACCCCGAACAGCGGATCGCTGGCACTGACGACGGGGCCGGGCACTCGCTAGCGTTCTCCCCATGAGCGAACCAGCCGTGGACTTCCGTGGGGTCAGCAAGGCCTACGGGTCCGTCACCGCCGTCGACGGATTCGACCTAATGATCCGGGTCGGCGAGACGGTCGCCCTGCTGGGGGCGAACGGCGCAGGCAAGTCGTCCGTGGTCAGCCTCATGCTCGGGCTGCTGCGACCGGACGCCGGCACGGTCGAGGTACTGGGGATCCGGCCGCACGAGGTGGTCGCACGCGGCCGGATCGGGGTCATGCTGCAGGACGGCGGGCTGATGCCCGGCGTCACCGTGCGCGGACTGCTCGGACTGGCCGTCGCCCTCTACCCCCACCACCCGCGCAGCGTCGACCGGCTGCTGTCCGACACTGGCCTGGCCGAGCTGTCCGGACGTCGGGTTGACCGCGGCAGGCAGGCCCAGCGGCTGCGTTTCGCCGTCGCCATCGCCGGCGAACCCGACGTCCTGGTCCTCGACGAGCCCACCGCCGCCATGGACGTGAAGTCACGACGGGAAGTTCTGGACGCACATCCGCGAATACGCTGTAGCCAGCCTGAGGAAGACCACCGCCCCCTGGTCCGGGGTGCGGACCCCGCACGCCGCAGCATCGGGAGCATGGCGTTGGTGACGCAGATGACACCGATTTCGCTGGTCTCCACCGCCACCCGCACCACGGCGGGATCCACCGTGGTCGGCAGCTGCGGCCCGCCACCGGTGATGCCCGCTTGGTGACCAGCACGTCCAGGCGCCCCGCACGGTCCTCGACGAGGCCCGCGGCAGCGGACACGCTGTCGTCGTCGGTCACGTCCAGCGGAACACCGAACACTTTCACCCCGGCCTCACGCAGCCTGCCCACGGCGACCTCGCGGCGCTGCCCGTTGCGGGCCCCGACACCGACCCGGTAGCCGAGCATGCCCGGCCCGGCCGCGATCTCGTGCCCGATTCCCTTGGCTCGAACGCCGCCTCGGGGCGAGCCTGCTCAACCGCGCGGACCTCGAGCGGGTAGGCCGGTCAGCAATGCGGACTGCCTGCTGGTCGACGAATCGGATCAGATCTGATTCTCACCCCCGTCGACGTAGAGGTTGGCGCCCAATATGAAGGTAGATTGTGGGGAGGCGAGGAAGACGACGGCCGCGGCGATTTCCTCCGGGCGACCCATTCGGCCAAGTGGGACCCTCGAGGCGAGGTCCGCTTTGGCTGCGGCGGCGTTCTCCGGCCCGACGAGCCCGTCGATCCCGGGGGTGTCGGTCGAGCCCGGGGAGACGACGTTCACCCGGACGCCGCGGCCCTTGAGCTCGTTGGCCCAGGTGCGCGCGAAGGACCGGACGGCCGCCTTGGATGCGGCGTACGCGCCGAACGCCTCCGGGCCGTGGTCGGCGGCGGAGGAGCCGTTGAGAACCACCGAGGCGCCGTCGTTGAGCAGCGGCAGCGCCTTCTGCACGGTGAACAACGTTCCTCGGACGTTGACGCCGAAGGTCTGGTCGAAATGCTCTTCGGTGGTCTGCTCCAGCGTCACGAACGAGGCGGTCGCCGCGTTCGCGAACAGCACGTCCAGACCGCGCCCGCGGGCGCGGACCGCGTCGTAAAGCCGGTCCAGGTCGGCGAGATTCGAGATGTCACCCGTCACCGCGGTGGCCCGCGTGGAGCCGATGGTCTCCACGGCCGCGTCCAGCTCGGCGGTGCGCCGGCCGGTGATGAAGACGTGAGCGCCCTCGGCGGCCAGCGCCACCGCGGTGGCCAGGCCGATGCCGGTGCCGCCCCCGGTGACGACGGCGGTCTTACCCTCGAGCTGTGCCATGTTGACCTCCCCATATTTATGCATCGATCGGTACGGTTTACCAAGTTAGCACTTCGGTAGCGACTTCGGCGACGCGCGGTGCACGGGCCGGGTGACCGCGGGGGCGCGCCGCGTCGACCCCGACCGACCGCGCCGCAGGAGCTGCTGGGTGGCGACGGGAGTACCGATCGGTGCAGAACGTAGGATGGTTGGTGTGGAGAGCCACCAGGGGGCGCCGATCGGTCGGCCGAGGGGTTTCGACGCCGACGCGGCCCTCGAGCGCGCCATGCGGGTCTTCTGGGCGCAGGGCTACGAGGGCGCCAGCCTCGCGGACCTCACCGCGGCGATGGGCATCACCCGGACCAGCTTGTACGCGGCTTTCGGCAACAAGGAAGACCTCTTCCGTCGGGCGTTGGAGCTCTACACCGAGGGCCCGGCCTCCTACGCCGCCCGAGCCGTGCTGGAGCCGACCGCCCGGCAGGTGGCCACCGCGTTCCTCGCTGGTTCCGTCCGGGCCACCACGAGGCCGGGCTTTCCCGTCGGATGCCTGGGCGTGCACGGATCCCTCGCAACCGGCGCCCATGGGCGCGAGGCCCGCGACGCCCTCATCAAGTGGCGTGGCCGGGGCGCCACCGGCCTGCGCGATCGGTTTCAGCGAGCTGTCGACGACGGGGACCTGCCCCCGGGCACCGACCCCGATCTGCTGGCGCGCTACATCATGACCGTGTCGAACGGTATCGCCGTCCAGGCGGCCGGCGGAGCCACCCGCGACGAGCTGCAGCAGGTGGCCGACGCAGCCCTGCGAGCCTGGCCACCCGCTTGAGAGCGCTGCGGAACGAATTGACCCGCGGCCTGCGGGCGTCGACAAATCGACGGAGGTGAACGGACCGTTCACCTCCGTCGGCCATCGCGAGCGCTGATCTGCTACCATTGACTTACGTACCGATCGGTACGTAACATCTATCGAAGGTGTGATCATGGATCAGTCCGAGGAAACCCGAGCCGTCGTCATGGACCTGCTCCAGCGCGTCGCGGCGGGCGATCCCGCCAAAATCGCGGAGCTGTACGCCGAGACCGTCACCTGGAAGCTCGGCTGGCCCGAGGATGAGATCGGTGGGTCCGTGCCCTGGATCCGGCGTCGCTCCACGCGCGCCGACGTCGAGGACCACTACCGCACGCTCAATGAGCTTCACGTGCCCGGTGAGACGAACGCCGAAGTCGCGGCCGTCCTCGTGGACGGCCCGGACGCCGCGGTCGTCGGCGAGCTGGGCCAGACGCTGCGCGCGAACGGGGTCCACTACCGTGCGGAGTTCATCCTCTACCTGACGGTCTCCGACGGACTCATCACCAGGCACCACATCATCGAGGACAACCTCGCCGTGAAGCGCGCGTACGACACCCCCGCGTAGTGCCCCCGTCCAGCCCGGCGGCTCGGCGCTGCCAGGCTGGACCAGCTCGCAGACCCTTGATGGACACTTCCTGCAGACGGGACACATCGTGTTGAACGCCCGTACCACCCACGCCGCGGTCATCGATTCGTTCGGTGGCCCTGACCGGTTCCACCTCGAGGAGCTGCCGCTCGCCGCCCCCGGCGCCGGTGAGGTCCAGATCCGGGTGGCCGCCGCCGCGGTCAACCCGGTGGACCTCGCCACCCGCGCCGGGATGGTCGTCCCCGCCGACGCGGCGCACTTCCCCATGACCATCGGCTGGGATGCGGCGGGCACGATCGAGAGGGTCGGCGAGGACGTCGCAGACTGGCAGGTCGGCGATCGCGTCGCCGCGATGACCCCGCAGCCCGCCGACCAGAACGGTACCTACGCCGAGCACATGAACGTGGCGGTGGACCTCCTCGCCCGGGTTCCGGACGGTGTGAGCCTTGAGCAGGCCGCGACGATCCCGCTCGTGGGCCTGACCGCCAGCCAAATGCTCGGGTGGGTGCACGTGCCCAGCGGCGCAACCCTGCTCGTCGACGCGCCCCTGGGCGCCGTCGGGCGCCTCGTCGTCCAGCTTGCTCGGAACGAGGGGATCACCGTCGTAGCGGTGACCAGGCCGCAGGACCGCGACGCCGCCATCGACCTCGGCGCCACGGAGGTGGTGGACCGAGGCGACTTCACCGCCGCGGTCCGCGAGCTGTACCCGCGGGGAGTCGACGCCGCCATCGACCTCGTCGGTGGCGCCACCGCCCGCGCATCGTTCGCGTCGATCCGCGACGGCGGCGCGTACATCACCGCCGTGCCACCCTTCCTGGACAACGCCGGCCCGTTCACCTCCGAGCGCGACATCCGGGTCGAGATCCAAAATGCGCACCCGGACGCCCCGGTCCTCACCCGCCTGCTCGAAGCCCTCGGCCGCGGCGAGCTCACCTCCAGCATCGAGCACACCTACCCGCTGGCCAAGGCGGCCGAGGCGCACAGCCGACAGGCGCGCGGCGGCCTGCGCGGCAAGCTGGTCCTGGTCCCCTGACGCCATGCTCGCCATCGTCTACGCGCCTCACAGCCCGAACGATCTCCAGCTCGGCGCTGTCCCCGAACCCGAGCCCGCTGACGATCAACTGGTCATCGCCGTTCGGGCCACCTCGCTGAACTTCGGTGAGGTCGTCTACATGGCCGAGCGTCAGCAGGCCGGACATGTCGCGGGCAACGACTCGGCCGGCGTCGTGCTCCGGGCCGCCGCGGACGGCTCGGGCCCGCCCGTGGGCACCCGGGTCGCCGGATTCAGCCCAGCGGGCGCTTGGGCGCAGCGCCACGCCGTCGCGACCTCTCAGCTCACGGTCCTCCCCGACTCCGTCGACCTGGCGTCCGCCGCTGCGCTTCCCACCGCGGCCACCACCGCCCTGCGTGCCGTCGAGAAGCTCGGCCCGATCATCGGGCGGCGGGTGCTCGTCACCGGCGCCTCCGGTGGGGTCGGGCGCTTCGCCGTCCAGCTCGCGGCCCTGGCGGGTGCGCACGTCATCGCGGCGGTCGGGCGACCGGAGCGCGGCGCCGGCCTGCTCGACCTGGGCGCCGCCGAGGTCGTCGTCGACCTCGACGGACTTGCTCCCGTCCATGGCGTGCTCGACAACGTCGGCGGACCCCTGCTGACCCGGGCCTTCGGGCTGCTGGCGAGCGGCGGGCTGCTGCTGAGTATCGGTTCGGCCTCCCTGGAGTCGTCGACCGTCGACTTCGAGGCTCAGCGCCTCCGGGCGCGCGGCTCCCGCATCGAGGCCTTCGCAGCCGGGAACCACCCCGTCCACGACGACCTGGAGCGCCTCGTCGCGCTGCTGGACGGCGGCCGGCTGGACCCGCAGATCGGCTGGCGTGGAGACTGGACCAGCTTTGGTGAGGCCATCGAGGCCCTACGCGGACGGCTCGTGGCCGGTAAGGCCGTGCTCGACGTCCCGGCGTCGAACGGCTGATGCACCGGGCCGACACCCTCGTCAGCCTTAGGGTTTGCGATGAATTAACGTCGTTTTCGGATTGTGACCGGCTACCGTTGTGGTATGGCTGATCTGCCCCGCGTTTCTCGGACAATGAACCTTGCACGTTCTATGCTGCTGACCTGTGATCGTTGTAGGCGTTGTGGACTTCGTTTGGGGTTTGATAGCCCAGTCCTGAGTGGAGTCTTCTCGAATTGTAGCGTCCATCAATGTATCGCGCAATGTCGCGCATCGCGTGGTTTCGAGTCGGGTAAGCTGTTCGGTGCACCAGCTCGTTCTTCAGCGCAGCGAAGAACGATTCGGCCATCGCGTTATCGTAACAAACGCCGGTCCGGCCCACAGAATGGCGCAGTCCGAGGCTAGCCAGGGTGTTGTGAAACTCCTGCGACGTGTAGTTGCTTCCGCGGTCAGTGTGGAAAATTGCGCGCTCCTGCAGAACGGACGCTGATGCTGCACGTCGGATGGCTTCACTGATCAGCGGGGTGCGGTAGTGATCGTCCATCGCGTAGCCGATGATTTTCTTGGAGTAGCAGTCGATGACGGTCGCCAAATACACCCAGCCCTGCCACGTCGGAACATGGGTAATGTCACCCACCATTTTCTGCCCCGGCGCCGACGCCGTGAAGTCCCGCCGCACGAGGTCGGGAATACTGGCGGCGTCGGGGTCGCCCTCGGTGAGGTTGTGTCGCCACGGACGGGGCTGGCACGGCTGCAGCCCCAGATCGCGCATCAGGAACCGCACCAACTCCTGGCCCACCACGACACCCCGGCGGGCCAGGGCGGCATGCACCCGCCGGTAGCCCGACGCCTCATCAGAGTCGGCGAATTCGGTAGCGATCAGTACCTTCAACTCGTTGCGCCGGCGCGCGGTCGCCGATTGCGGCCGGCCACGCCAGTCGTAGAACCCCGACCGTGACACCGCTAACCACACACACATCAAGTGAATCGGATACTGGCAGTCGGAATCGGTGAGCATAGTCTCGACGAACTCGTACTTCTCACTCACCGGTGATCCTGGGCGAAGTACGAGGCGGCTTTTTTTAGGAACTCATTCTCCATTCGCACCTCACGCAGCTCACGCTCCACTTCACGTAGCCGTGCGCGGTCACTCACGTTCAACGGCGGTTCCTCGCCAGCATGGTCCCGCCGATACTTACCCACCCAGTTACCGAGTGTTCCCTCGCCGACATTGAGCTCGCGTGCTACCTGCGCAATAGGTCGCGACGAGTCGATCACCATCTTCACCGCGTCGTCCCGAAACTCGGGAGAGAACTCTCTCTTAGCGCGAGCCATTACTTACACCTCTCATCAAGTGGATCGATTGTATCCACTGTCCGAGAAACGCGGGGCACTCCAGGCGGCGTTGGTGGAGTCGTTGGCGCGGCGTTTCGCGGTGTTGTGGCCTCATCTGAGTGAGTTGCAGCGGCGGTTGTGGCTGGGTGCGGAGGCCGCCGAGCTGGGTGTTGGTGGTGTGGGGCTGGTCGCGGATGCGGTCGGGGTCGCTGCGGACACGGTGCGCCGGGGCCGCGCGGAGGCGCAGGGGCTCGATGCCGGCAGCGTGGTGACGTCCCGCCGGCCGGGTGGGGGTCGCAAGCGAGCCGAGGAGCGCGACCCGGGGTTGATGGCCGCCTTAGAGGCGTTGATCGACCCGGTGACCCGCGGGGATCCGATGTCGCCGCTGCGGTGGACGTCGAAGTCCACCCGAACTCTCGCCGCGGCGCTGACCGAGGACGGGCACCAGGTCAGTGACTTCGTGGTCCGCCGGTTGCTCGGCGAGTTGGGCTACAGCCTACAGGCCAACGCCAAGACCGCCGAGGGCGGCCAGCACCCCGACCGCGACGCCCAATTCGGCTACCTCAACGACCAGGCCCAGGCGCACATGGACGCGGCGAACCCGGTGATCAGCGTGGACACCAAGAAGAAGGAACTCGTCGGGCCTACAAGAACGGCGGCCGGGAATGGTCCCCGGCCGGGCACCCCGAGGCGGTGAAGGTCCATGACTTCATCGACCGCGAGTTGGGCAAGGCCAACCCCTACGGGGTCTATGACGTGGCCACCGACACCGGATGGGTCTCGGTGGGCACCGACCACGACACCGCCGCGTTCGCCGTGGCCAGCATCGCCCGCTGGTGGAACACGGTGGGCGCCGAGGTCTATCCCGCCGCCAGCGGGCTGCTGATCTGCGCCGACGGGGGCGGCTCCAACGGCTACCGCACCCGGATGTTCAAGACTGAACTCGCCGCCCTGGCCGCACTACCGGGCTGCGCATCACCGTGTGCCACCTGCCGCCGGGCACCAGCAGTGCGGTCCACCCACTCATAACCCCCGTCCGGGGTGGTCAGTAGCGCCTGGTCCTTACCGACCCAGTTCATCGTCAAACGGCCAGATGGGACAGCGTCACTCCTTGACTTGGCGGTGTGGTGAACCTGTGGGCGGGCTGCGCGCGGGACATCGTTATGTGAGGCCGGTTTGGTGCTCCACAAGCTTCATAACCACATCGAGGGCAACGCTGCGGCCTGCGCCGCCCAGCCACGCAGCCGTGGACCTCAACTTGCTCTTCTGCTCCGGGTCCGGCTCGGCATCTGCTGCGTCCGCGAACGCCGCGGTGATCCTGTCTGTCAGGCCCTCTGCCGTGGGCCAAGCACCAACCGCCCGGTAGGCACGCTCGGTCACGCTGTGGATCCTTGCCGGCACTCCGCCCGACGCAAAGGCGGTGGTCGCTTCGATGTAAGAGGGTTCAGCTCGGTTGAGGGCCGCGAGTGCGCGCTCAATCTGGTCGTCGTCCAGACCGGTCTCCCCGGCCAGGTCGAGGCCCGAGTCGTTGGCGTGTGGGTCATCGAAGTGCTCCACCAACGCTCGCAATACCACCAGGTCACGATTCGCCCAAACGTCGGTCATGACCGGTAAGCACTGTGAAGGCTTGTACTCGACATCGCCCGCTCAGCGCAACACCGAGAAACGCGGATCCTCACACCAGCGGTGCCCCCGACGTTCTCCTGAACGGTTACCACTCAGCACCCTTGTCGACGCCTTGCGCAATGCGGTGCGCCCTCTGCCGGGATACGGCGCACGCCTCTGCGATCGCGGCGACGCTGTACCCCGCCTTGCGCGCCTCCCGAGCGAGGGCCCGACGCTCCGCTAACAGCGCGGCGGAGCTTGCGCTGACACCCGCCAAACGCACAGCAACGTCATTGAGACGGTCGAGGCTGGGCGCCGCTGGCATGCCCGTAGCGTAAACCCTTGTTGACAGTAGGGTTCCACCGCCACCACGATCGCCACAGCACAAACGCTTTCCCGCCCGTGTGTGGGCATGCGTCGGCCCGCGAGAAAGTGAAGCACCCCATGAGCACCCGCCACATCCTGGTTCTCGGCGCATTCGCCGTGTTGGCGGTGGGTGCCTGCTCAGCTCAAGCACCACCCCCGCACGTCAGCGCCGGCACCGGAACGACGCAGCACACCACCTCATCCGATGCCCCGACGACGGGTGCAGCGCCCGGGTCGGCCACCAAACAGATCCCGGTGCCCAACGGCGCACCGGAGTCCACCTTGGCCGGCACGGGCATCCACATCGTGTCCGCGCGCAGCCACGTCACCGACGACGTGCAGCTGTCGCCCGGGCAGTGCCACGTCAAGGCGGTGGACGCGGCGTCCGGGAAGTTCCTGCCCGACCCGGCCTGCACCCCCGGTGCCGTGGACCCCGGCGTCACCCAATCCAACCTGGCGCAGACCATCTGCCGGGGCGGGTACTCCTCCTCGGTCCGTGCCCCGGCTGCGGAAACCGACAAAGCCAAGCAAGGCTCACTGCGTCAGTACGGGGAGCAGTCCACCAAGACCACGGAATACGACCACCTCATCAGCCTGGAACTGGGCGGCACCAACGCCACCTCCAACCTGTGGCCTGAACCCAACGCCGGCAACGCCACCGGGACCACCAACCCCAAGGACTCGGTGGAGAACAAGATGCACAGCGCCCTCTGTTCCGGCCAGATCACCCTGGTCGCTGCACAGAAAGCCATCGCCGCCGACTGGACCACGGCGCTGCAATCCATCCACCCCTGACTCAATTGCCTCGCTCAGGCATGCCCGGCTCGAAGGCAAGCAGCCGAATTGACTCTCGCCGGAGGGACAGCCACCACGGCCCCTCCGAGACACCCGCCTGCTTCTCGATCGCGCTCCACCGCGACAGGAAACGCACTGCCTGCGCCCATGCTGTTTTGTGGCCCACCGCTCCGTGTAGGTGAACGACCTTCAACTTGTGCTCGATGGCCAGGGACGCCTCGAACGGGCGTGTGCGAATCTTGCGGTCATTGGTCACCATCACCCACCCGTGGTCGCCCGCCACCGGAATCCATTCCGTGTCCCCGATCCCTGGTGGGAGCAGATCGGCCACCGGGGGCTGACCGAAGCAGGCGAGGTCATCGCGCAAAGCGGTCAGGGCTTTGCCGAACCGCAACAGGTTCTCGTCCACGACGAAGGTCAGACCGGTGAGAGGTGGGGGCATGGTCTGGACCCGCTCGAGTGGCGAGCGAACTACGCGGCAACGCCGTGGGCGGTGATGTAACCGGTGGCGTCCTGGACTTGGGCGAGGCTGAGACCGTAGTCGGCGGCGAGACTCTCGGCCGCCTCACCTGCCTCGACCATGCCTGCGATGGTCGCCACCGACACCCGGCGTCCAACGAACGTGGGCTGACCGCTGAGTCGGTCAGGGCTCACCACGATGCCAGGGAAGCGCGGGTCCGGTATGAGGTCCGCAGCGAACTTCTGACCGAGCGCATCGACACCTAACGTGGCGCGGTCCATTACTGCGCGACTCGGCGCAGCCAGCAACAGTTGCTTGGTCCGCAGGATCATCGCGCCGGGGTCGTCGGAGGGCTCCAGCTGTTGCCGGTCGATCTCCAACTCACCGGACTCGGCAGCCAGATACGGGCCCAGGTGGGCCAGCGGATACGCGAGGTCAAACATTTCGCGAAGACCCGCCACGGCCTCCCGGAGCCGAGAGGTAGGGATGTCCTGGTCGCGGTACTCCGCCAACATGCGGGCCTCCACGAACTCGCCCCAGGTCACCCACTCGGTGTCCACAGCCGACGTGCGCAAGATCGGCTCGTAGAACTTCCCGGCGCGCTGATAACCATTGATCCATCGTCGCGCAGTGCCGGCTCGCAGCCCGGCAAGCCGGTCCACCTCGCTGTAGAGGTACACCTGCCGATCCAGGAGCGAGACGACGGTCATGCCGCCAGGATCGCACAGCGGTCTGATGATTGCCTCGCGTAGCTGTCTCCCCCGCGTGGCGGAGCTGGGGGTTCGATGCGCGCGGGGTGGCGCTGACCGGGGGCTGATGCGCGCTCGTGCGCCATGCGGCGCGCTGGCCGATTTCATCACCGCACGCACCACCAACTGGCCATTTGGTCGGGAGCCGCTGGATTTATCCGTGGGGTCCTTTGACCCCGACAGCCGCGTACTCCTCATCAGCGCGCGCCTCGTTCATCCGCGCGAGCTGTGTGGCCCCGCTCACCCCTGAGGCGCTTCCTTACCCGCGAGCCTGGTCAGGCCCGGTGGCCCACTGGCCTGGGGCCATCTCGCCCGACTCTGCCAGAACGCGCGGTACGGAAATGCACGTGTAGTAATCACCGTTGGGCAGTTGGCCCCAACCATGGTCGCGTTGGCCCTGCTTGTGTGCCACAACGAGGTCTGTCGCGTCTCTTTCGAGATGTTTGTGGGTGCAGCGCGCTCTGGTGTCGACGAAAAGTCGTGGCTGATCAGAGGCAGGGCAGACGAGCACTGCGCACGCGAGGCCGCGATCGTTGACGTCGGCCGGTCGCTCACCCCACGGATGGACCAGCCCTGGAAATCGGGGCAACAACAACGGCTGTTGACCCGGCGCCCTGAGATCACTGTTGAACTCAGTCGAGCGTCGTGTTCCATCCGGACCACGGTGAACAATCCAGCCGTACGGTTCGGAGGCCGCCTCGGTGCCGAGAATCGCCCACGGCGTCAACTCGTCCAGCGGCGAATCGACTTCAGCAAGAATGTCCGCATCGAAGGGCACCTCCGTGGCAAAGATCGCGACTCTTCCGCCGTTCTTCCGATCGAGCATTCCGATGACGCGCTCTGGCAGATTGCCGGGCAGTGCGACGGCCGCATCGCTGGTCATGATGATCACGACGAGCGCCATCCCGACTGCCGAGGCTGGAACTACTACCTGCGATGCAACGGTAACTGGAAGCTCGGCGAGTTCGCTGTCGGGAAACTGCAGGCGATACACAGGTGTCCAGCCGGGGTAGAGCTCGGTGTGACCGAGTTCCCACCGCAGTAGTGCTCGCCGATCCCCTGGGCGCGCGGCGGCTCGCACTGCTTCGGATACGCCGTACTGAGCAAAACCGTTGCTGTGCAGGCTTATTTTGAAGTCCACCATCTGTGTCTGCGGGGCCAGGTAGACCTCATCGGTTGCCTTCCCGCCTTCCTTGGCAGTCCACACACGCCACTCGCTAGACCTCCTACCGTCACCGGCCGCCACGACGAACCGGCAAACGGTTTCCTGCGGGTAATCCATGCGCTGAACCTACGCAACCGGGATCCACCAATGCACGTTCGTGGACCTTTCAATCTCTCCTAGACTGGCGGCCACAAACGAGAGTGGGTACCAGGTTCGACGTACTTTGCCAACTGGCGTCTGCTGTCGTGGACTTCGCGGCGCAGTTGTTTTCAGTCCCGGTGCTGTGCGTTGCGTACATGTCGCGTGTCGGACGCGAGTGGTCAGCGGGTTATGAGTTCGGCGAGCCGGTGGTCCTGCGAAGGCGCGTGGATCCAACCTTCCTCTGCTGCCAAACCCTCCTGCCCAGCCGCGGGTGAGTCGGTAGCACCGAGGGCTACGGCCCGGGCAGTAAGAGCGGCAATGAGCGCGTCAAACGTGTGCTCGTTCTCGAGTTGCGCCCGCTCAGCGGGCGAGACGATCAGCGGAACCTGGTTGAGCAACCCGGTCAGTCTCCTCTCCCTCGGGGGCAACCCCCAAGCCATGCGACTCGCGGCCGGGTACACCTCGCAGACCGTCCCTCGGCCCGCCCGGTCCACCGGCATGCCGCACTCCCGGAGCGCCGCCAAGAGCCTGGCGGCGCGCAGAGCCGTAACCCCGAGCATGTTCGTACTCACCGACAGCGGGGTGAGACCGAGTCGCTCAGACAGCGCGATGTCTGTGGCCCGTAATCGGAGCGACCGGGTGTCTGAACCCACGGTCGGCAGCGGCCGGTCCGCCGCGTGTGCGGCGATGAAGGCGAGGAACCCCCGCGGCCAGCCGAGAGGGCAGTCGATTCCTACGCGTCCCTGCGCATCCGCCACCTCGCGACACAGCGCAAGTACCCGCTCGTCAGTCACCTTCGTTGCCGCGTGCACTACAGAGGGCCGCTCGGTGGACCAGTCCACGATCACCGCACCCGTCTTGGCCGGCTGGGACGCCAGATCCACGCCTGCTGTCAGCACTCGCCTATCGTGCCAGAGCCCAGGGGGGTCGGAGGCAGATGGGCCTCAAGTCCTGGTGTCGGGGGTCCCCCTCGCCCCGTACAAAACCGCCCCGTCAAAGCCCGATCGCGCACCCACAGACGATCATTGTCGACGAAGCGAGCGAGATAGAAGCGCGGCACCGTGTGGTGCCTGCTGCCAGTTTTCTCGGTCTTGTCGAGTCCCTCGACCCAGGCGACCGCTCGTCGCTCAATGTCCTCGATCGACTCGCTGGGCTGAGTATTGAGCTCAGGTGCAGCGTCGGCGCTCGCGCCTACGCATTGACTCCGGACTGCTGGCGCGTCGAGCCGGATGCCTGCAGGAGGACACCGGGAATCGCGGCGACACCACAAACAATTCATGTGGTGGTGCTGTGCCGGGGCGGGTGGAGGGGGTGTTTCGGAGCTTCTGGAGCTGTCACAACAGTCTGTCTAATCAAGCAGGCGCAAGCACCCGCATAACTGGGTCTCCGGCTGGCACCAGGCCTGTACCACTACCTTCCTAGTGGTACAGGCCTCTCCGCCGGCGCGGCGGCCTCGGAGACCTGTGTAAAAAGCCGGTCCAGCGCCGCGGCGCCCTCGGCCGCGAACGCGACCCTGGCCTCCTCGGCGACACGCTCGGCGCGAGTCACCGCGCGTTCTGGGCTGGACGCGGGGGAGCCGGGTGCGGGTTCGGTGCGCACGCAGCGCGCGCCGCCGTGACCGAGATCGCGACACATGGCGGAGCCCCTTTCATCGGTGGTGCGGTTACGGCTGGAGTCTATCCCGAATGTGGTGTGTCCCCAGGGAGCCGTCGCGCTGCCGACAGGACCGCGGCGGATGATGGACCTCGTGACCGAGCCCGTGTGCCACCTCACCGACGCCGATGAGATGTTCTTGCGCCGGCACTCCGGTGTCCGCCCCGCGTCCCCCGATGAGCTGGCCGCCCTGGACGCCCGCACGGCGGCGCGGGACGCCCTCGAACTCACACACTCGTTGACTCGGCCCGCGGTCGCCGCGCTCCTGGGCACGAGCGAGCACAGCGTGCTCGGCATGACGGCGGCCGGGAGCCTGTACGCCCACACGCTCGCCGGCGGGCTTGGCCGGTGGCCCGACTGGCAGTTCGCCGGCGGCCACCCGCTACCTCATCTCGCCGCGGTCGTGGCGGCACTGCCCTCGGGCACCCACCCGGTCACGCTGCGGGCTTTCATGGTCACCCCGGACCCGGCCCTACGTCACGACGATGTGTTCGTCAGTCCCCAAGACTGGTTGCTCGGAGGCGGCGACGCGTCCCCGATACTCGAGCTGGCTGCCGTTCTCGGTGAACAGATCTGACCCGGGTGCCTGATGTTGGTGTGTCCCCTTGAACCGCGCCGGCTAGCTCAAGCGGTCCAGCAGAAATCGAAAGACGCGCGGACGCTGGCGAGCAGCGCCTCGTGCTCGCCGGCCTCGATCATCTCGAGCATGCTGCGGCCGCCGTACGCCGCCGCCGGCCGCCGCGCGATCGCGCCAATCCGGTCGGTTCGCAGGTGGTGGGTCAGCAGGTTGGCGATCTCGAGGATGATGGCCGCCTTGCCGACCTGATCCGCGGGGAAGCCGTTAGCGAGCCACCGCGTGGCGTCCTGTGCGGCGCCTCCAAATACAGCGCCCAGCTCGTTGACGCTGAACTGGAACACCTCGGCTATTTGGCCCGCCGCCACCTCTGAGTCCATCCTCTGATCAGAGCGCGTGACCGGCCATCCCGCAAGACCGGCCACACAGCGAAATCGGAAATCAGGCCAACGCTATTTCGCCCACGGCCCCGCCCTGCCCGCACACGAAACCCTGATTTGCCGAACTTCGTGTGTCCCCTACCGGCCCTCAACCGTGCCCGCCAGGCAGCAAAATCTTGACCGCAACCGTGACCGCCCTCAGAGACGATTCGGCTTCGCCGAACTCGTCGCTGATCGGTGCAAGGTTCGCCTGCGAACTTGCTCCGAGGCAGGGCAGGAGAGGCTGGGTGGCAGCCCAACCTCAACATCCAAGACTGCTGCCGCGAGGCGGCGCGTACCGGGGGCGGAGTGTGGTCGTTCCGGCGGTGGTAGCGGGCGTCCGGGGTCGGGCGTGTGCGAGGGCTGGACCGTGGCCGGGACCGTCCGTTCGGGGGCCTGGGCGCTTCTTTCCGCTCCGGCTGCAGCTGCATGATTATGCATCCGTTTGGAAGAGTATGCTAGGCTACATTGGCGCGTAGCGAGGCCGGCAGGCATCCAGCGAAGCTAAGCCAATGTAGCCTTTCCACATTGCTCCTCCCAGCCTGGTTGGCATCGTTCGTCCAGCTGGGTTCCGTACCCGGTAAGACTCCGCCGCGGGGCTGCCCGATCCGGCCCGTTCTCTTGCCTTCGGTACGGCACTCCGCGACCCTTCCCGTCCTCTGGTCGCTGCGCGAACACCTGCCGGTGAACGCTGCGCTCCGTACCCGATTCGCCACCTGCCCGGGCGGGAAGAAGCCCCTGCCGGGATGTTCACCTTCTCCCTCCCGGTCGAAGCCTCCATCGCTGCCGCGTGTGTGCCTTCGACCCTCCGGCCGCTGCCGCGTTCCGCCCGAATCGTCGGAGGTGCCTGGCACGATCGGGGCGTGCTCCCGCCCCGCTGTCTCCACGAATCCGACCGTGGATCCTGGCGCGTCGTCACACAGACCTCGGCGCATCTGATTGATCTCGACGCCCTCACTGTCACCCGGATCGAGGGCGCCGGCGAGCCGACCACCGATGCCGAACACACTGTGTCCGCGCTGCGCCGCGACCGCGAGATCACGCCCCTGCTCGAGCTCGTGCGCTGTCAGGTCGGCTACCCGATGCAGCTGCTCCTGCGCATCCGCGATGACTGCGTGACGTTGCGCCGGACGACCTCGGTCATGGCGATCACACCGGCCGAGGAGTGGTCACCGCGCGCGTAATCGCTGCGTCGTGATCCAGCCCGGCACCGGACCGCGCAGCGGCGTAGCGGTCGAGCACCGCGGCAACCCGGACGAACTCCTCGGGGTCAACCAGCGTGGCGCCGGCGGGCCGCCCCTCGGGGCGACTGCGGAGCGCCGTAGCGGTCCATCCCCACGGGTGCAGCCCGCACTCGCCGGCCTCTACGAGCTCCTCCTCCGATGCGCCGGCCGCGCGCGCGCGGCGCCACCCAGGCAGGGAGTCGAGCCGGGGCCACCCGGCCGCCCAGGCAGCCAGCGGCTGACACTCGGCGGCGATCTGCCGCTCGAGGTGAGAACCCGGCACGAGGCCGCCCGGGGTCACCACATCGACCCGCTCCTCCTCGAGGCCGAGGAGGTCCGCGACTGCTATGACGAACGCCGAGATGGTGAGCAGCGAGGTTCTTGGGCCACCGTCTACGAGCAGGTCCACGTCACTTAGCCGGGTGTCGGTGCCGCGCACACAGCTGCCGAAAACCCGAATGTCGGTCAGACCGCAGGCGGTGGCTGCGGCTATCACCTCGTCGCTATGTTCCGCGAGCCGTACCGAGGGCCGGATGAGGGCCCGCGCGCGCCGGAGCCGGGCGCTGGCTCGGCCCCTCCGGAGCTCCCGACCTACCCCTTCGATGGAGAACCCGGCCGTGCGTGCCGCCCGGACGCTATGGCCCAGCACCTCCAGCGAGGCCAGCAACTCGGCGCCCGCGTCGGAGGTTCGCGCCGCGGCCAGCGCGACCTCGCGCAGCGACGGGTCGGGTTCGGTCATGGGCTCAGTGTCACCGCTCGTGGGTCAGCTCTCAGCCGGGGTGCCTTCGAGCTCAGCCGCTCGGGCCGTCAGCCGGGCGTGCAGTCGGTCCCGGTCGCTCTCGGGACGCAGCGCCGTCGCCGCGGCGACGGCCAGCGAGATTCGGTCTGAGCTGGTGCCATCCGGCCAGATCTGGCCTGCGGCGGCGAGGAGCGCACCAATGCTCATGGTGCCGCCAGCCCGGACCAGCGTGGCGACGCGGTCGACCGGTGTGGGTGCCGGAGTGGCTACGGGGTGGGGTGCCGGTGCGGTCATGGACTCAGCCGTAGCAGCGGGGGCGCTGCCGCCCTGCGCGTGCCATTTCCGCCAGCCCGACCTGGCCATGCAAAATGCGCTCCGTTGGTGTGTTCCCCGGCTGCCCGCGCCCTGACTCCACGCGGACGGGCGGCGTCCGGTGAGGCACTCTGGCACCGGCTCAGGGTCCGCGTCCCACCCGGTTTTGCCGGACGGCCAGGTGCCTGCGGGCGCGACCAGCGCGTGCTCCGGCCAGACCGCCTCGAGGTAGCCCAGCACCCGGCAGAGGTGCAGCGAGTCGACCATGGCCTGATGGGAGACCCACCCTGAGGGGGTGGTGTAACCCTCAATGCAGACGAGCGTGACCTGGTCCTCCGGCACGGCGTGCAGATCGAGCAGACCGAGAATCTCCTGCGCCACCCGCGCGGCGTAGAGACCCTGCCCAGCGACCCGGACCGGGTCCTCGGCCGGCAGCCGGTGGATCGTCAATCCGTCCACAGGCTCCAGCTCTGGCACACCACCGCGATCCAGGGTGTCCTCGATCCGACAGAGGACCATGCCACTGTGAACGGCTCCGGGGTCGATCCCGAGTACCCACCCGCCGGGCCCGGTCATCGTCGGCTCCGCATTGCGGCGCGGCGGGCGGCGGCCCGGTCGGCCAGCCGCGTGGCGGCGGGTGTCGGCGGTGTCTTCGCGGCGCGGGAGGGCCCTGACTTCGCGCGCCGCGGCGCCGCGGCCTCTTGCTCGACCCAGGCGAGGAGGCCTCGGGCGGCTGCCTCCATCTCGCGCAAGGCGTGCATCTTCTCCTCGTCGTCATCGCTGCATCCGGACCGCAATCGGGGAATAAGGCCCAGTGTCTCCTCGGCGTAGCCCTGCAGGCCGCCCCGCTGCCCGGGGGGTTCCAAGCCCGCGGTCTCCGCATGGGTCTGGAAAACCTGTCGCGCGCGCCCGGCCACCTCAGTCCGTCCAACCATCATCGTCGTCGGCCGGGGGTGCCGGAGCACCCTGGGGCTCCTCATCCTCGAGCTCGAAGCTCATCTCCCCGATCTCAACCACCGCGGGCGGCTGCGCGACCGGGGTCAGCTCGGGGACTTCATCCCGGTCCGCATCCGCAGCTCCGGCGGGCCGGCCGCCGCGCTGCGGGACCACCCCGCGCTCGCGCAGCGCCGCCGCGAGGTCGTTCTGGCTGGCATACCAGGCCTGCAGCGGGATGTGACCGCGGCCGTCGATCTCCGCGACACCACGCCCCGCCCGGCCGATGCCCAGACCGGCATCCGACCCGGTACTGGCTTGCTGGCCGTGGGCCATGGTGTACGCCTCGGCCATATCGCCGGGGTCCTCCACGGCCATCTGGATCGAGGCGGCGTTCGCCCTTCCCATAAGAATGCGATTGCCCAAGTTCGCTCGCAAACCACCACCGCCGAAGGCATTTGCCTCATACCTCTGGGTGCCGAGAACAGGTCGCACACCGACAGCGCGCAGTTCGCGGGCGATCTTGGCGAGCTCACTCACAATCAATTCTTTGGTCCCATTTTGTTCCTCAATCGCCGTCCTGCGCGGGTCTGTGTGGGATAGGGACTTGGGCACGAAATCCTGCTGTACGAGTGACGTAGCCTCGTCGACGACCAAAAAGATCGGTCGAATGTTCTCCGCCGCGATCACCTCGGCCGGCAGTTCGCTCCACTTACCGACGCCGTACTTCTTGTGAAGTGCCTTGCGGCGCAGGCCCTCGGCGTAGACCCCTTCGACCACGGCCAGGGCCTCGTCGTAGGACTCGCAGCCCCACCCTCCGGGGCGAACGAAGGACTCAAAAACAGCAAAATCGGAGCCTCCCTTGACCGGGTCGACAATGGCAATGTCGAGCTCGCTGATCAGCGCGTTGTAGAGCAAAATCTGCAGCAACACGGATTTGCCCGAGCCCTGCTTGCCGGCAACCAGCGAGCCGCCGTTGGTTGCCAGGTCGATGGTCACCGGTCGTCCGAAACCGTCCGTCGCGAACGCCATCGTCTCCCTCGGCAGGCTGTCCATCAGGGCCCACATGGGATCCGCGAGTTCCGGCAGGTCCAGGGCGGCACCGGCGGTCAGGGTGACCGTCTGCGTGAGCCCGTCGAGCTCCGCGCGCCAGCCCGAGTGACCGCCAACGGTGCCCTGGGCGATCGCGGTCCACCGCTCGCGGGCTTTCCCGGAGTCCTCGGCGAGCACGGGGGCGTTAGGCAGGATGACCTCGACTAGCACGCCTGCGCCGGTGTCCGGGTCCACTGCCCACCGGGTACTCAGCCGGATTTCCCATGGGGCGCGCTTGAGCACGCCGGCCAGCCTGTCTCTCAGCCCCAGCTCGAAAGGTGCGAGGTTCCCGACGAGCATCCGGTGCGCGGGTGGGTCGAAGGCAAGCAGACACTGCCCGCCCTCCCGCAGCCGCGCATCCACCGCCCCGGCGTCGCGTACCCCATCCGGGATGGCGCGTGCCTCGCCACGGGGCCGCCAAGAGCGGGTTCCCACGATGGCCGCGCACCGGGTGTGGTCGGGGCTTTGCACAATGGTCTGCACCTGCGGATCACCGGTGATGCGGTCGGCCAGTTTGGCCACAAGCCTCCCGCGGTCCCTCGTATCGTCGTACCCCGGTGGTAGGGCCACGAGCTGTTCGTCCACCGCCAACGCCACGGCAATGCCCCGCCCGGGATGCACACCCCCGGCTGACCAGGCCTGGAACAGGTCCTCGTCCAGCCCGGCGGAGGCCAGCGTCTGCTCTCGTTCGGCTTCGGCAACCCGGCGGGCACGGCTCCCGTGCCGGATGTACAGCAGTTGGTGGTCCAGCACCTGCTGTACATGGGTCAACACCTCGACCTCTTCGGGCAGCCAACCGGACAGCGGGGACGGTGCCACGATGCTCACCAACCCTCGTCGGAGACGACCGGGGGCACGGGAGCGGGCGGAGGTACCACTGGGGGACGCGTCTGTTCAGGCCGTGCGGCCGGGGCGCGCAGGGTCACCGCCACGGCGGTGACCAACAGCCCGATCACGGCCCCAGCCAGGACGAGCAGGGGATTGAACACGATCCAGTCCACCGCGGCACCGGCCGCGCCGCCGCCGCCGGCGTGCAGCCGCTCCACGAAAACCCACTCCCTCAGGTCCTGCACGCTGATCGGGCTGCCCGAAGAGGCAGACGCATGCGCGGCAACGGGCCAGGCGGCCCCGGCGACCAGGACGGCAGCCAGCAGGGCCACCACAGCGACGACGAGTAGGGATCGCGGTTCGCGGGAGGAGGGGTCGACCCCGAACAAGTCCGGCAATCCGGAAACCCCGTAGCTCGCGGCGATGAGGGCGGTGAGCACCGCGCTCGGGCCGCTCAACCAACCAGAGAGCCACTTACCGCGGCGGGCGTGGTGGTACCCGAGCGCGGCCACAATCACGGTCATGACAGTGAAGAAGGCGCTGACCCCTGTGTCGATCAAACCGGGCGGGACCAATCCACTCAGGTAGCTGGTGACCTGATCCTGAATGCTGCCGCCGGAGGGCGAAGACGGGTAGGGCTCGGACAGCCACATATCAGTCCCACTCCTGCGACAGGTCGAGGGCATCCGGGGCTGTCCCGGTGGTGCCCGGCTTGTGCATGTCCACTGCACCGTTATCCGGCGCTGAAGCAGGTGCTCCGCCAGCCCAAGGATCGGCCCCTGCGTGTGCCCCGCCGACCAACCCGCCGGAGCCGGTCATGGCCTCGCGGTGTGCGGCGGTCGCGGCGTCCACCGGGCCCACCTCGACCCCCATGCGGTCGGCGCGGGTAACCATCAGATGCGGGGCCACGGCCGCGCACCTGTCCTCGATGCCGTCCAGATGAGCACGGGCGGACTGGTTGAGCGTGGTGACCTGGAAGCCGCCGTCCGGCGTGGTGACGAACGTGACCTCGCCCAGCTCGGTGATCGCCTTCTCCGGGATGGAGAGAATGTCGGCCACCGCCGCGGCGTCGATCCGCCATCCCGCGACCCGGGCGTGGGTCTGGCGAAGATGCGCGGCGCCGATCCCGATGCCCGCACCGGCGAGAACGCCATACAGGGTGCCGGGGGTTACTACGCCGCTGCCCGCGAGGTATCCGATGATGAATCCGATGCCAGCACCGACACCAGCGCCCGGCCAATCGGTGCGCGCGGTTCTGATCAGCGCCACCACGCTCACCTTGTGCCCGCTTACGGCTGCGCGTTGCGCGCTGAGCACGAGCGCGACGATCACCGCCAACACCGCCGCCCCGGCGAACCCGCCCGGCGAGGTCGGTGCACTGGAGGCACTGATCAGCCCGGCCAGGGCGGCGAACCCGCCGTAGAGGAGGGCGCGCAGCGGGATCTTTTCGACGTCGACGTCTCTGCGCACCCGCCAGGAGGTCAGCCGGGACACGGCGGCGAACAGCAGGGTAAACACCCCGAAAATGATGGCGCCCCAAGGGGTGCCGCCACCGGAATCGGACGCTGCCTGGCTGGGGGCTGCGGAATAGCCCGGGGCGCCGGTGTACACCGGCGCTGCCGGAGCCTGCGCGGTTGCCGCGCTCGTGGCGGAAGGTGTCTCAGTCGTGGTGGGGACCGGCGCCGTGGTGGGCGGTGCGGGTGCGTAGATAGGAGTGGTGACCGGTTCGCCCGGGAGGATCGCCAACTGCGCCCCGGCCGGTGGCGGAACCACGACGGCGATGTGCATCATTATGCATTTAGGTGCATATTACCACAGTCAGACGTGTTCATGTGCGATTGCGAACGCTATGCGGGCAGGTCAGACGTCAGTCGGGCTCTGAGGGCAAGGCATTACCATGCATAATCGCCGGAGTATCACCCCGTACGACGGTGATTCACCCGGCCCCGAAAAAGCGGGCGTCGGTCCTCGCAGCCGCGCTCCGCTGAGCCTCGACCACCGCGTGCTGGTAACGATCGAGCATCACGCGGCTCTCCCATCCGTGCCGGGCCATGACCACCACCGGGTCGGTGCCGTTGAGGAGCTCGAAGGTGGCGCTGGAATGGCGGGCGTCATGCAGCCGGGCGTCCCGCACCCCGGCCACCGCCAGCAGCTTTTTCCACGCGCCCCAGTCCCGCCGTGGGTCCAGGGCACCACCCCGCCCGTCGGTGAAGACGTGCCCGGAGTCACGCCATACGCTGCCGGCCCGCAGCCGCTCGGCCGCCTGGGTGGTGCGGTGGGCACGGAGCATCGCGGTCAAGCCGGCGGGCAACGCGATCACGCGCTCGCCGGCGGCCGTTTTGACCGGCCCGGCGACCAGGCCGCCACCAAACCGGGCCGGGCAGTCCGCGCCCCGCTTGCCGCCACACGGGACGGACCCGCAGCCGTGTTTCCAGGGGGCGCGGGCCAGGGATCGGCGGATGTGGATGGTGCCGGCGTCGAGGTCCACGTCCTCCCACCGCAGCCCCAGCGCCTCGCCTTGACGCGGTCCGACCAGCAACGCCAGCGCCCACCGAGCGGCGTTGCGCCCCCCGGCCGCGGCGGCGAGCACCCTGTGGGTCTCGGCCTCCGACAACGGCTCCACCCGGGCCGGTACCTGTCGGGGGCTCGTTGCGGCCGGCACCGGGTTGCGGGTGATCCGGCCGCGACGGGCGGCGGCGGTGAGAGCCGCAGACAGCGTGGCGCGCACGTGGGTGGTGGTGGCCGGGCCGCACCCGCAGGCCAGGATCTCCGCATACATCCGCTCGATGTGCTCGGGGGTGAGCTTGTTCAACTCGACGCCGCCGATGGACCGCAGGATGTGCGCCCGGTCCACCCCATACCCAACGATCGTTTTCGGGCGCACCGAAGTGGCCTTCGTCGCGATCCACAGGTCCAGCCACTCCGCCACCGTGCTGCGCCCGGCCAGACCGGCGTACCCACCGTCCCGATCCGCCTCGAGCTGGGCAACCTTCGCGGCCACGGCTGTCTTGGTTGGGCCGCTGACCTTCTTGCGGCGCCGCTTCCCGGTGGCGGGATCGGCACCGAAGCTCACCCAGCCGACCCAGCCCGTCGACCCGGCCCGGCGGTGGATGGAGGACCTGCCGTTCGCGGCCTTGGTCATGCAGAGGCCCGCAGCGAAGCGATGTAACCATCGAGGTCGGCCCGGAAGACCCGCCGGGCGCCGCCGATCTTGACGGAGGCGATCTCACCGCGCCGGATCAGCTCGGCGACGGTGGCTCGGCCCAGGCCCAGGGCGGCCGCGACCTGCACGGTGGTCAGCGCATCCGGCGGTGACCCTGCGGGGGCGCTGGCGAGCTCGCGGGCCACCGCGGCCAGTGCCTCGTGGGTTTCGGCCAGGGCGTGCTCGACGGCGGCTAGGTGATCCTGGGCGGCGCGCAGGGCAACCTCGGCTGGGTGGCGTTCGGGCGCCGGCGCGGCACACAGTGCGCGGGGGCCCCCGGGGTTGGACCGGTTCATGTTCATGGTGGTGATGTGTGCGGCGCGGTCCCCATCCCCCACGGTCGAGCGCCGAGGGAGTCCAGAATCGTCCACACGGCCGAACCCGGTGGCTACCACGTGGCTACCACGCATGCTCATCTCCTGGTGTCGCCGGCCTCGGAAAACAGCCTGACCAGGGGTTATGTCGAGCCGCCTGTCGGAATCGAACCGACGACCTTCTCATTACGAGTGAGATGCTCTACCGACTGAGCTAAGGCGGCCTGGGACGAACGCCCGACGAGTCTAGCGAGACCTCAGCGCGCAGACACAATCCGGGCGCCGGCTACCGCAGCGACGCGCCTAGCGCAGCCACCATCGCGTCGACCGCGATCCGCGGCTTTACGTTGACGGCCAACGCTTCTCGGCACCGCAGCACGGCCTCCAAACAGCGCAGCAATCCCTCCGGCTTGGCCTGGACAACCATCGCGCCCACCTCGCCGGCGAGGTCGGGGTGGGTGGGCGTCACGTCAGCTCCACAGGAGTGCACCACCGCGTCGCGGTAGAACCCGGCGAGGTCGATCAAGGCGCGGTCCAGGGAATCGCGCTGGCTGCGAGTTGCCCGTGACTTCTGCCGTCGTTCCAGGTCCTTGAGCACCCCCGCCGAGCCACGCAGCGCGCCGACCGCTCCCTTGCCCGTGCCACCCGCACCCATAGCAGTCCGCAGCTCCTCGGTCTCGATCGCGTCCCGCCCAGCCGACGCCGCCTTGGCCTCGGCCTCCGCCGCAGCGACGAGCTCCTCTGCTGCCGCATACGCGCTGCGAGGGTTGCGCGCGGCGCCCGGCAACCGCAGCACCGCGGCACGGCGCTGCCGGGCGTCCCCATCGGTGGCCAGTCGCCGGGCCCGGCCGACGTGCCCGCCGCCCACCGACGCCGCCCACTCGGCTCGGTCGGGCTCGAGCCCATCCCGCTCGCGCAACACCTCCGCAATCGCGGCGACCGACGGTGTCCGGAGCGCCACGTGTCGACACCGCGAGCGCAGGGTCACCGAAATGTCCTGCGGGTCCACCGAGGGCGCGCACAACAGGAACACCGTGCGCGGCGGCGGTTCCTCCACAACCTTGAGCAAGGCGTTGGCGGCGCCCTCGGTGAGCCGGTCGGCGTCCTCGACCAGCACCACCTGCCAGCGGCCGGTGCTGGGCCGACGCGAGGCGATCTGCACGATGGCGCGCATCTCGCTGACGCCGATGGTGAGGCCCTCCGGGATGACCCGCCGGACGTCCCCATGGGTTCCGGCCAGCACCGTGTGGCAGGCCTGGCACTGTCCGCAGCCGGGAGGACCGGGCGTGGTGCACTGCAGTGCCGCTGCGAAGCACAGCGCCGCCACCGAACGACCAGAACCCGGCGGCCCGGTGAACAGCCAGGCATGAGTCATCGCGGAACCACCGCCGGCCGCCGTGCGGGCGCCTAGCGCGGCCGTCGCCGCAGCCTGCAACCGGGCGGCGACGTCATCCTGGCCGACGAGTCGAGCGAACACTCCGGACGGCAATGCGCACCCCTAGTTTTTGGCGGCCACGCGCTTCTTGGGCGCCGACTTCTTCGCCGGCGCCCGCTTGGCGGGAGCCTTCTTCGGCGCCGGACCGCGCGCCCGCCGCTCGCCGAGCAGCTCGATGGCGCGCTCGTCGCTCAACGTCTCCACCACGTCGCCCTTGCGCAGGCTGGCGTTGGTTTCTCCGTCGGTGACGTACGGGCCGAACCGCCCGTCCTTGATCACCATCGGCTTGCCGGTCGCGGTGTCTGCCCCCAGCTCACGTAGCGGTGGTGTCGCCGCACCCTGCCGCCCGCGCCGCTTGGGCTCGGCGTAAATCTTCAGCGCCTCCTCCAGCGTCACCGTGAACATCTGCTCCTCATCGACAAGCGACCGAGAATCGGTGCCCCGCTTGAGGTACGGCCCGTAACGACCGTTCTGCGCAGTAATCTCCTCGTTGTTTGCCGGATCGATGCCGACCACGCGGGGTAGCGACAGCAGGCGCAGTGCGTCATCCAAGTCCACTGTGGCCAGGTCCATCGACTTCAGCAACGACCCCGTTCGAGGCTTGGGACCGACGGCCTTCTTCGCGGTTTTCTTGGCGACGGCCTTTTTCACGGCTGGCTTCTCAGCGGCGGGTTCGGCCTCAGCGGGCGGCTCGGGCAGCAGTTCGGTGACGTACGGCCCGAAACGCCCCTCCTTGGCCACGATTTCGTGCCCGCTGACCGGGTCCACGCCGAGCTTGCGCCCCTCCTGCGGGGTGGCGAACAGCTTTTCCGCCACCTCCAGCGTCAGTTCGTCCGGCGACAGATCATCCGGTAGGTTCGCCCGCTGCGACTCCTGCTCACCCGACTCGCCCGTCACCATCCGCTCCAGGTACGGCCCGAAGCGACCGACCCGGACGTCGATCCCCCGCCCGTCGGCGTCGTCGAACAGGCGAATGGAGTTGACCTCGCGAGCGTCGATTTCCTCCAGGTTGACGCCCACCAGCTTTTTCAACCCGCCCGCACGAGCGACGGAACCGTCGGCCCCGTTGGCGCCGCCGAAGTAGAAGGCGTTCAGCCAGTTGGTGCGCTGTTCGCGGCCACCGGCGATGTTGTCCAGGTCGTCCTCCATGGACGCGGTGAAGTCGTAGTCCACCAGTCGGCCGAAGTGCGCCTCCAGCAACCCGATCACCGCGAACGCCACCCACGACGGAACCAGTGCGCTGCCCCGCTTGTAGACGTAGCCGCGGTCCTGGATGGTCTTGATGATGGCCGCGTAGGTCGACGGCCGGCCGATGCCCATCTCCTCCATAGCCTTGACCAGGCTGGGCTCGGTGTAGCGCGCGGGCGGGCTGGTGGAGTGCCCGTCCGGGTTGAGCTCGGTGGCGGTGACGGCATGGCCCTGGGCGAGCTGGGGCAGGCGGGACTCCTTGTCGTCGGCGTCGGCGCCGGAGCCCTCCTCCACCGTCTCCACGTAGGCCTTGAGGAAGCCGGCGAAGGTGATGGTCCGCCCCGACGCCGCGAACACGCACTCCTCGCCGGTGCCCGCAGTTCCGGTGATGCGCAGGCTCAGCGTGGTCCCGCGGACGTCGGCCATCTGCGAGGCGATGGTGCGCTGCCAGATCAGCTCGTACAGCCGGTACTCGTCGTTGTTCAGCGTGGAGTGCAACTGACCGGGCGTCATGAAGCTCTCCCCCGAGGGACGGATCGCCTCGTGCGCCTCCTGGGAGTTCTTCACCTTCTTGGTGTACTGCCGCGGCTGCGGGCTGACGTAGGCCTCGCCGTAGAGCTCACGGGCCTGGTTGCGCGCAGCCGCGATGGCGGTCTCCGACAGCGTGGTCGAGTCGGTACGCATGTAGGTGATGTGCCCGTTCTCGTACAGCCCCTGGGCGATGCGCATCGTCCGATCGCTGGAGAAGCGCAGCTTACGGCCTGCCTCCTGCTGCAGCGTGGACGTCATGAACGGGGCGTACGGCTTACGGGAGTACGGCTTGTCCTCGGCCGAGGTGACCGTCAGGCCCACTCCGTGCAGTGCCTCCGCCAGGCGCCGGGCGTGCTCCTCGTCGAGCACGCGCACTGTGGAGGCCTGCTTCAGCGCCCCGTCGGAACCAAAGTCCCGGCCGGAGGCGACCCGGGCACCGTCGACGCTGAACAACCGGGCGCCGAAGCTCTGTGGACTCGCGTCGGCTCCGGCATCAAGAGTGGCGGCGATGTCCCAGTAGGAGGCGGCGGTGAACGCCATCCGCTCCCGCTCGCGCTGCACGATGACGCGGGTGGCCACCGACTGCACGCGGCCCGCGGACAGCCGCGGCATCACCTTCTTCCACAACACCGGGCTGACCTCGTAGCCGTAGAGCCGGTCGAGGATGCGGCGCGTCTCCTGGGCATCGACCAGGTCGGTGTCCAGCTCTCGCGTGTCGGCTGCCGCGGCTTGGATGGCGCTCTCAGTGACCTCGTGGAACACCATGCGGCGTACGGGAACCTTGGGCTTCAGGGTCTCCAGCAAGTGCCAGGCGATGGCCTCGCCCTCGCGGTCGGGGTCGGTGGCGAGGTAGACCTCGTCGACGCCGGTGAGCAGCCGCTTCAGCTCGGTGACCTTGGACTTCTTGTCCGGGCTGACCACGTAGAGGGCGGCGAACTCGTGGTCCACGTCCACGCCAAGGCGCGCCCACGGCTCGCCCTTGTACTTGGCGGGTACATCGGCAGCACCGCGCGGCAGGTCCCGAATGTGGCCACTTGACGCTTCCACGACATAGTCCGAACCCAGGTACGGGGCGATCTTGCGCGCCTTGGTCGGCGACTCGACGATCACCAGTCGTCGCACGCCGCCACCTGCGCTCTTGCTTCGTGCTGCTGCCACCTGGGTACGCACCTTCCTACTGCTCATGCTCGTCATCTGCCCGCGCTCCGAAGCCCAGTGAGCAAGCACAGGGTGGCACACGATGCCGACCACCCGCGGCAAGAGGCTCTCAGATGCGCTCGGCGGCTCAACGCGAGCGGTTGGGCCAGTATCCTTCCGCGGGCACCATCGGCGGCGGCGCCCCCACCAGCTCCGCCAGTCGCAGCACCCGTCGTCGGCCACTGATGCGCAGGCTCGGCCCGCCTCCGCGGACGCCGAGCAACACCGACGCCAGGCCGGCCTTGGCCAGCGCAGCCGCGGTGCGCTCGTGGGTGTCCGGTGCATGGGGGTCGAGGTTCAGCAGGTAACCGGCGTCGTCGCAGCGCCCGGCGGCCAGCGCCCAGGCCCGCAGCGCTCGGCCGTCGGGTACCCAGCGCTCTGGCACGTGCTTCACCGCGCCCTTGGTCCAGGCCCGGCCCAGCTCGGTCAGCCGCGGCGACGAGGGCGTGCGCACCAGTGGCGCCCCCTGCTCGGATACCCCGAGTTCGGCGGACAAGCCCGTCTCACGAACCAGCTGGGCGACTGCGCCCGCCCGCCACTGGACGTCGAGCACGACCGACACGCGCACCGCACTACCCACGGTGACCACCTGACCGTGCGCAGCAAGCAGACCCGCCAGGTCCGCCACGGTGGGCACCGCTAAGTCCGCGGAGAAGAAGGAGAGCTGCTCGCTCACGCTTGGGCTCCTTGCACACAATGACTGAGCCCCCACCGTCACAAGGACGATGGGGGCTCAGTGAAGCTGAGTGGATAACTCAGACGGCGCGAACGCCAGTCGCCTGGGGACCCTTGGTGCCCTGGCCAACCTCGAACTCCACGCGCTGGTTCTCCTCGAGGGTGCGGAAGCCGCTGCCCGAAATCTCGGAGTAGTGCACGAAGACGTCAGCCGAACCGTCCTCGGGGGCGATGAAGCCAAACCCCTTCTCCGCGTTGAACCACTTCACAGTTCCCTGTGCCATGCCTGTATCTCCTCTTGCGAAAACGATGTCAGTTGGCCGCACTTACGACCTACCGGGTCGGTAACATCAGGAATTCCCCGAAGGGCACCCCGTCCGCAACACCGATCCTGCGAGCGCGCGTGCTTTTTCAAGACCACGAACACAGAAGCTGCGACCGAGGACAAGTGAACCATGTTCGGGGCGTGGGCGACACCCCAAGCGGCAAACGCGGCGGATAACCTTGGTGTCACATGACCGGATACCCATCGTCCGCGGCGTCCGGATACGGGGCGGAACTGCTCGCGCGCGTGCTCGCCGGGGTCTCCCGCGCCGAGTCGCCGCTGACCCATCTCGCCGAACTGCCCGCCCGAGTGGCGGCGTTCGCCGACTGGCCGCAATGGGCAGATCGCGACGTCATCGCCGCATTGGGCGAACGCGGTGTCATCAGGCCGTGGCAACATCAGGCGGCCGCCGCGGCGTTGGCCCACGAGGGCAGGCACGTGGTGGTGTCCACGGGCACGGCCTCGGGCAAGTCATTGGCCTACCAGCTCCCGGTGCTCACCGCCCTGCGGCAGGATCCCGGTGCCACGGCGCTGTACCTGGCGCCGACCAAGGCGTTGGGCGCCGACCAGTTGCGTGCGGTGCAGACGCTGGGCCTGCCCGACGTCCGGGCGGCGCTGTTCGACGGCGACACTGCGCTCGACGAGCGCGACTGGGTGCGCGCCCACGCCCGGTGGGTGTTCACCAATCCGGACATGCTGCACCGCGGGGTGCTGCCCCGCCACGACCGGTGGGTGCGCTTCCTCCGCCGGCTGCGCTATGTCGTGGTGGACGAGTGTCATTCCTACCGCGGGGTATTCGGCTCGCACGTGGCCTTGGTGCTGCGGCGGCTGCAGCGGCTGTGCGCGCGCTACGGGTCTCATCCGGTGTTCGTGCTGGCCAGCGCCACCTCGGCCGATCCGGCGCCGGCGGCGGCGCGACTCATCGGCGCTCCGGTGGTGGCGATCACCGCGGACGGCTCGCCGCACGGTCCGCGGACGGTGGCGCTGTGGGAGCCGCCGCTGCTGGCCGAGGTGACCGGGGAGAACGGTGCACCCGTACGGCGTCCGGCCGGGGCCGAAGCGGCGCGGATCATGGCCGACCTCGTGGTCGAAGGCGCGCGAACCTTGACCTTTGTCCGCTCCCGGCGCGGCGCGGAGGTGACCGCACTGAGCGCCCAGCGCCTGCTGCTGCAGGTCGACCCGGCGCTGGCGGCGCGCGTCGCGGCCTACCGCGCGGGCTATCTCGCCGAGGACCGCCGTGAGTTGGAGGCCGCGCTGAACGACGGCACCCTGTTGGGCGTGGCGACGACCAACGCGTTGGAGCTCGGCGTGGACGTCGCGGGCCTGGACGCCGTGGTGGTGGCCGGCTTTCCGGGCACGGTGGCGTCGTTCTGGCAGCAGGCTGGTCGCGCCGGTCGACGGGGTGAAGGTTCGCTGGTCCTCCTGGTGGCCCGAGACGACCCCCTGGACACCTACCTCGTGCACCACCCTGCTGCGCTGCTGGAGCGGGCGGTCGAGGCCGCCGTCACCGACCCCACCAATCCCTACATCCTCGGGCCGCACCTGGCGTGCGCCGCCGGTGAACAACCGTTGAGTGACGAGGAGATCGAACACACCTGGGGCTCACCGCTCGCTCTGCTGCAGCAGCTGTGTGACGAAGGGACGCTGCGCCGGCGGCCGCGCGGCTGGTACCTGGCCGCGGGGCAGCGTCCGCACGCGGCCGTGGGCCTCCGCGGGACCGGTGGGACGCAGGTGGCGGTGGTCGAAGCGGCGACCGCCCGCATGCTCGGCACGGTGGAGGCCGGCCGCGCCCCCGCGACCGTGCACCCGGGCGCAGTGCACCTGCACAAAGGTGCGTCCTACGTGGTCGACGAACTGGACCTGGAGCACGGCCTCGCCCTGGTCCACGCCGAGGACCCCGATTGGTCCACCTCTGCCCGGGAGTCCAGCAACATTGCCATCGTCGCGACCGTCGAGCGTGCGGCGTACGGCGAGGTGACGGTGGCCCTGGCCGAGGTGGACGTGACGAGCCAGGTGACCGGGTACCTGCGGCGGGCATCATCCGGAGAAATTTTGGACTCGGTGGAGCTGGACATGCCCGAGCACACTCTGCGCACCCGAGCGGTGTTGTACACGCTGACCGAAACATTGTTGGAGCGCAGCGGGGTACACGCCGCGGATGTACCAGGAGCACTGCACGCAGCAGAACACGCAGCGATCGGGTTGCTGCCGCTGGTGGCGACGTGCGATCGCGGTGACATCGGAGGTGTGTCCACGGCGCTGCACCCCGACACCGGGATGCCGACGGTATTCGTGCACGACGGCCACCCCGGCGGGGCGGGTTTCGCCGACCGTGGCCACGCCGAGCTGCCGCGTTGGCTGCGAGCCAGCCGGGACGCGATCGCCGCCTGCGAGTGCTCCAGCGGCTGCCCGTCGTGTGTGCAGTCGCCCAAGTGCGGCAACGGAAATGATCCGCTGGACAAGGCAGGCGCGGTTCGGGTGCTGGACGCAGTCCTCACAGCGCTCGGCCGCTAGGGCTGCACAGGGCCCGCCCTGGCGCGGCCGTGCGCTGTTCCCAGGGCGGCAATCGGCGCCGGACCGGCGGCGTCCACCTCGACCACTGCATCCCAGCCCTCGAGCCGGCAAGACGCCAGTACGACGCTCATCCCCGCAGTGACAACTGCGGCCTTGGCGCACGCCACCTCCGAACCCTCGACGGCGTGCGCGGCGGCGGCCAACGCCCCGAGATCAGCAGCCGCCTCCGCCCGGTGACGGGCACCGACGGCCGCGCCGAGGTGCAGCACGACGCCGACAACCGCGATCAACGCCGCCATCGCCATCGCGCTCCACACGGTCGCCGACCCTCGGTCGTTCATGGTGCCGCCGCACTCGTCGGTTCAAGCACGGCCACCGCCTCGGCCGAGATCTCCAGCGGGGGGAGTAAAACGCTGGACGCCTGCACCCGCACCACAACGGTGTCTCCGTCTGCGCGAGTGCTGACCTGCGCACCCTTCGGCGCCACCTGCGCGGCCACAGTCGCGGCACGAGCGCTTTCCCCGCGCGCCGTCAGCCGGGCTGCCTCGCGGGCCGCGTCGAGACACTGCACGTGCATCGCCACCGCAAGCACCGCGCCGATGGCGAGCACCAGCACGATGGTCAGCGAGGACAGCGCGATGGCGGCCTCGACCGTCACGGCGCCGGTGTCATCGTTGCGAAGGCGTCCATGTACCCGGCCGACGGCGCCCATCAGACCTCCGTGGACAGCGCTCGCTGCACCAGTCCGGTCAGCGCACCGACCACGGAGTCGCCGGTGACCACGGTGTAGAGCACCGCGCCGAACGCCGCGGCGGCGATGGTCCCAATACGGTGTGTACGGCGCGGTCACAGGTGGTGAAACCGGTTGTGGCGGCTGCAGTTTGGTCGCGCTGAGAGCCTGTAGGACTCACCCCTCGTGCAGCGCGGCCATGTCACAACTGGGTCGGAAACGGTAGTGTTCTGACAGTTGTGCCTCCCGGAGACTCCGTGGTCAACGCGGTGAGTCATTCCGGTGTGCGCTGCCGGCGTAGCCAGCGGTACACGGTCATCTCCGACAGCCCGACCGCCGACGCGGCGGCGGACACTGTTGTGCCCTGGCGAAGGAGCACCTCGAGCCGATCCTCCATCTCCAAGGTGAGCAGGGTGCGCCGGCCGGGGACCCGACCCGCCGCTCGTGCCGCGTCCACTGCTACGCGGGAACGCGCACCCCGCTGCGCGTGCAGGGTCGTGATCAAGGTCGCGAAGACCCGTCCCGGCACTGGGTGGGGTGATTGGTCCAGCACCACGACGGCGATGTCTCTTGCTGCCAGTTCGTCGACGCGGTCCCGCAGCGGTCGGAGGTGCCGGAAGCTCGGGATCACGAGGACTGTGGGCCGTTCCAGTACTGCGAGGCACGAGGCCCACACCGAATCCACCTCGATCGACGAGGTGGGGACGTAGGTCTTCTCGCACCCCGCCGCGCGCAGCATCGCCGCGTCGCCGGATGCTTCACCTGGCCCGTCCCCGCGGGCGAACCCCACCCGCTTCACGGCGCACCCCGGGGAGGCCGTCGGTGTCTGTGTCACTCCCTGCTCCTGTCGCTCCACCCTGCAAGGTTCTCCCCGCGGGTTCATCCATCATACCAACACAACTAAAGGATTGAGTTAGTATGAGGAGAATGTCAGGTCACCGTGGTTGATAGAGGACGACACCAGTGAGGAACAGAGGAACTCCATGACCACCCACGACGTGACGCTCGTCGTCAACCACCGCATCACCGACGACGACATCGACGCCATCTTCGAGCACGCCGACGACGCCACTCCCGAGCGGGAGCACGGCCAAGGTCGCACCCTCGTGCACTTCGCTCGTGAGGCCCCGAGCTGGCCGGCGGCCGTCGTCTCCGCACTCACCGACCTCGAGGCCGCCGGCTTCCAGGCCGCGTCGGTGCGCACCGACGACCCGGGGGGGGGCCCCCCCACGACCCGCATTGAGCCCCCCCCCCCACGTGACAGGTGGTTATTTGGGTGCTGGCTGCCATTCGGTATGTGCCCTGGCGGCGGCGATGGCAACGTCGAGGGCGCCGTCCCCGGCGGGTGTTTCCTCCACAGAGGACACGATGCGACCGGCAGTGACACTCGCGGATGGCCACCGGCCCGGCCGTGCCTGCACCGCCGCCTCCACCTGCGCCGCGTCGTAGAGATTCTGCCCACTGCGGCCCGGTTCCCGGCCGACCGGGCGAATCGCTGCGCGGTGCAGGAGGCGATGCACCCCCGTGGGTTTCACCCCGGCCAGCTCCGCGGCTTGGGTGGTGGTGATCAGCTCGCTCATAAATCGTCGATCGCGACGGCATCGTGGGCGGCATCGTGGATGAAATCCTCCACAGTGCGGCCCTGAGTGAAACCGCTGGACTCCGTCCGGGACTGGGGTGGAAAGACGGAGTCGTTGCCGTCCACCGGTTTCACCTCATAGCCGTGCTCGGCGCCGATGCGCACCACCTCGACCGCCCAGGCTTCATACAGTCGCTCGGCGAACTGCGCCTGCTCGCGCTCCAGCCGCGCGCAGGTGGCCGTGTCCCCGCCTTCCTCGGCCTCCTCGTAGGCGTCACTGTAACGAGGACCGAGGCAGGCAGTGTGCAGGTCCTCGACCGACTCGTCGTGAATTTCGATGGGTGTCAGCTCCTGCTGATATGTCTCGGTGATGGCCGCGATGTCGACCTGGCTGCCGATCTCGGCGAGAAGGTCGTTCAGGTCATCATCAAGGTCGGTGTAGAGCAGATCGCTGCGGAGCCACACCCCGTCGGGCAGGACGGCGTCGACGAGAACGACGAAGAAACCGTGGGGTTCGAGTCAGTGCGGGACTCCGACGACAAGATCTTGTGCGACTCCAACGGTGGGGACGAGATGGACCTGCAGGGCTCATCCGGCCAGATGAGCTTCACCGAGCTGGCGGCCACTGCGCGCCCGTACGTACGCCGGGCTTGCCACGACAGCCCGGACGGTTTTTCCCTCGATGTCACTCCCACCTACGACGAGGAGACCACCCGATGAACGCCCCGTCCCGTGCTGGTCTGCACTCCGGTTGGGGAACGGTTCGGCGCCGGTGCTGGGCCGGTTCTCGCGGTCGCGGTCTGAGCGGAAATCACCGGCTACGAACAGGGGCGACACCTGCTGCACCGGACTTGGACTGTCGGCTCGACGGTTTAGTGTCGAACTCGTGAGCCCCCACGTCGAGATCCCGTCGTACGAACACCACCACGGCGACGTACATCAGACGTACGGCGACTGGCCCACGCCTACCACGATCATCAGCGATGGCGCTTACGGCGTACGCGGCTTCCATGGTGACACGACCGGTCCTGATGACCTGGTGGACTGGTACAAGCCACACGTTGAGGTGTGGAGCGCGGCAGCCCATCCGGCTACGACGTTGTGGTTCTGGAACACCGAGGTCGGCTGGGCGAGCGCGCATCCGCTGCTGGTCGCCAACGGGTGGGACTACGTGCAGACCATCACCTGGGACAAGGGAATCGCCCACATCGCGGGCAACGTCAACGGTAAGACTATCCGCCGCTTCCCGGTGGTGTCCGAGATCTGCGTTCTATACCAGCGCAGGTTCGCGGTGGATACGCCAGACGGCCCGATGCTGGTACAGAAGTGGCTCCGCCACGAGTGGCAGCGCGCGGGCATCCCGCTGTACAAGGCCAACGAGGCCTGCGGTGTCAAAAACGCGGCGACGCGCAAGTACCTCACGCAGGACTGGATGTGGTATTGGCCGCCCGGCGAGATGGTTGAGCGTCTCGCTGACTATGCCAACAGCCGCTCCGACTCCGACGGCTGGCCGTTCTTCTCCCTGGACGGCTGCGAGCCCGTTACCGGAAAGGAGTGGGACACGCTGCGCTACCGGTGGAACCACCATCACGGGCTGACCAACGTCTGGCAGCGCGGGCCTCTCCACGACTCCGAGCGGCTCAAGGGCACGCTCCGCCGGGCGGCGCCCCGCGTCTACAAGCCGACCTCCAGTAGCTCAACACACCTCAACCAGAAGCCGCTAGAGTTCATGGAGCGCATCGTCAAAGCGGTGACGGAACCGGGCGACACGGTGTGGGAGCCATTTGGAGGCCTAGCGTCGGGATCTGTGGCTGCGCTGGCCCTCGGTCGAAATGCATACGTGGCCGAGATGGACGACAACTTCGCCGCCATCGGCCGAGAACGCTTGGAGCTGGCGCTGGCTGAGTACAACCCCGAGGCCGAGCTGCACATCGACGCGGTGGGCGATGAGGAGAATGAGCATTGACCACTGAGCCGCCGGAGACGAGTGAGCCGCCGGAGCTGTCCGAAGCGGAGCAGGCCGACGTCGCCGAGCCGGAGCAGACGCCCACGGTGACTCCGCCGGAGCCGCCCGAGCTCGACCCTGAGGACCGGAAGACGAGACTGATTGAGCGGCTCAAGTCGGTGCTTGCTGGGCTCCCTTCGTTCTTCGAGTTCAACAACAACTTCTCGGGCGTAAACGCCACCGACCTGCACGCGCTCAACACCCTGCTCGGTGCCTCCATCGAGGGCCAGGTCGTCAAGGCGCTCAACCTCCAGCGTCCGATCTGGGACCCGGACGACGAGTGGCTTGGGTTTGTCTTCGAGCGGCAATCACAGGTCTTCCCCGATGTCCGGTTAGTTCGCCGTGCCGACGAGAGCGGCGTCGATGTGGGACTTGGCATCGAGCTCAAGGGCTGGTTTCTTCTGGCTAAGGAGGGCGTGCCGAGCTTCCGCTTCACCACGTCCGCCGCTGCCTGTGCCGACCACGACCTGCTCGTGGTACTCCCGTGGTACCTAGACAACGTACTGTCCGGCTCGCCGGTAGCCGCGCAGCCGTTCGTCGTCTCGGCGCGGTGGGCAGCTGACTACCGGAATTATTACTGGCAGCACAAGCGCGCGACCTCCGACTCAACCGAGATCCACTCGCCGCCTGACGCTGCGCCGTACCCCACCAGCGACACCCGCATTTCCGACTCACCGGAGTATGACCGTGGTGGAAATTTCGGTCGCGTGGCTCGCGTGTCGGGCCTCATGGACGCCTTCATCGCTAGCGCGAACACCACTGAGGTTCTGGGCATCCGGATCGGCGACTGGCACAGTTTTCTCAAGCTCCACAGCGATGGCGCCGACCTGGATCAGGTCACCACCAAACTCCGCATGGACCTAGCCCGCAAGGTGACGAAGCGGTCGAAGGCCGACGCTGAGGTCATCTCTACTGCCGTCGTGGAAATCAGCGAAGTGCTCAAGTCGGCTGAGTAACGGCGGCTGGCCCGGACGCTTCTACGTGCTGGCAAGTCGCCATCGTGGCACCCGAGCAGGTGGTCTTCAGCGCGCGGGTCACCGCATCCAGACTCTCGCAGTGAGAGGGCTCGATAGCTTCGGTACCTGCAGGCAGAATCCGGCCGGGAAAGCCGTTCAGGTCACCCGGTGGCGTGCTCAGTGGCTCAGCCGGGCCGCGGTCCGGTCCGCTGCTGCGGTGAGCGCCGGGACAGCGGTCGGATCGCCCAGCAGCAACACCGGTGCGCGCCCACCGAGCTCGTCCTGTCCGGTAGCCAGCCACGGTGTACACGGCCGCGCCCGCAGATCCGAACGCCTCCAGCAGCTCGGCCAGAACTGGGTACGGCCGGCCAACTCGGGGCCACCACCACAAACAATTCATGTGGTGGTGTCGCGCCGGGGCGGGTGGAGTGGCTGTTTCGGGCCTCCCAGGACTGCCAAAACAGTCTGTCTAATCAGGCCGTCATAACCCCAGGCTGCCGCTCGAAGTGTCGGCCAGCACCTCAGCAGGCCTGATGTATTTAGCCAGTGTCGCGAGGTTGCGGTGCCGAGTAGTGCGGGCGAGGCGGTCGGCCGGCACACCGTGCTCCGCGGCCGTCGTCGCGTGCCCGGCGCGCAGCGAATGCCCCGAAAGCTGCAGGTCCGCGAGTCCAGCATCGGCGGCCCGGGCGGTGAGGATCCGGTTGACCTGCTTTCCGTCGAGACGACGGGGAACCACCCGTAAATCCGATCGGGCAACCAGCGAGAACAGCGGGTCCTCCGGTTGGAGCCCGGCGGCCGTGAGCCACGCCCGCACCGCGGTGACCGGGTCCGTCTCCGGGCGCTGACCGCGGACCACGCCGATCACCTGACCGGCCGAGGCCTGGTCCCCTTTGGAGCGGCGCACATACACAACCAGACCGGCGGGCTTCATGGCGACATCCCGGACCTGCAGGTCGACGATCTCAGACCGGCGTAGCGCGGCGGCATAGCCGAGCAGGATCAGGGCCGCATCCCGCTTGCCGCGCAGGCTGGTCGGGTCGATGACGACGACGATGCGCCGCACCTCGTCGGTGGTGATCGGGTGGGCTTGGCGCCGCGGGGCGACCCCCACCGTCCGGCGCAACCCGGCACGCACCCGCACCACACCCCGGTTGCCGGTCGGGTCGTCGTGGCCGGCGTCGAGATGCACGGCGCGGATGGCGGCCACCGTCTTGTCCAAGGTCGACACGGCGCGCCCGGCCGCAGCCTGTTCGGCCAGGTACGCGGCGAGAAGCTCCGGGACGGCCGGCAGCGGGGACGCCCCGCGGGCCGAGCACCACGTCTCCCAGCCGCGCCAGGCCGAAGCGTAGGCGCGGCGGGTGGCTGCCGACCGCGATGAGGCGAGCGCGTCGGCGACCCGGCCGTGGTCCGCGGCGGTGAGCCCGGACGGCAGCTCGGGGAGCGCCAGGTCAGCCACCCGTGCTGAACCTCCAATGTGCGGGATGCTCGGATACAGCAGCCTCCGCCGGTTCCACACCGGCGAGGAACCATCGGGCGGCGAGGCCCACCTCGACTCCGGCATCTCGGTAGGACGCGGCCACCGCGGCGGACGGCCACACATAAGACGGGTAGGGCTCGTCGCCCAGAGCCATGGCGACGGTCTCCGCGTGGTGCATCGCCATCCGCATGGAATATTTCCAGCGGTACGCCTCGTCTGACGAGGCGTACCCGGCGGCCTGCCACTCGACCGCCTGGACCGGGGTGAAGCCGTCGTAATACCAGCTGTGCGCCTCCATTGAGGCGTACCCGGCGTCCTGCCACTCGACTGCCTGGACCGGGGTGAAGCCGGCGTAGTGCCAGTTGCGCGCGTTGGCGTGTACGCCTGCCGCCGCGAACTGCTTCGCGCTGAACCGCATGGCCGTTCTCCTCTGCTCGAACTGCTGCCCCCTGACCCAGCCTACGCCTCCTTCTCGGGCATTACGACGGCAGACGCCTACGCCCGAGAAGCGACATTCCCGGACGTTACGACAGGTGTCGGCGGCCGCCGGTACCCTCGCAGCTGGAACATGCGCAGGCCGAATCGCCCTGCCGCTGAGAATTAGAAATCAGTGGCTGGTTTGGCCAGACCCAGGCACCGATTTCGAGGAGATGGCCTCAGATGCCTACGTTGACCGGGCGGCTGAAGACCGACCAGGAGTTGCTTCCTCAGACCCCTGCTCTCGAATCCAGCCAGCAGTCGGCTCCCCAGGGGCACGGGGCGTCGCGGGGCATGGAGGCGGCCGCGATGGTGCCGATCAGCGCGGGCACCGGACGCGCCTGCGTCGACGTGTTCGGCAACAACCTCCCACCCGTGTTGGGCGGCGGCCGCCCGGCACGCCTCGAGCTGGCCGGTGAGGCTGGTTCCCTCGACCTGGCCGGCGGTGGAAACGCGGACGTAGATCACGGCCCGGGGGGCGCCCTCGGCGGGTGCGGGCGGCATACCCTGGCTATGCGGCATCGTGCTCCACTCCGGTCGCGCGGCGTGTGGGCGCGGAGACCCTCGGCCTGCCAGGGCCGGGGGTCTCGCTCGTTCGGTCCATCATCGCCCGCGCCAATCGGGCCATGGCACGCGGATCTGGCGTGGTGTTCACCGTGACGGTGATTGAGGTGATTCCGGGGCGGGCTGTGTCCATACCGGGTATGTGTGCGGCGGCTGTGGTATTTCCCGCGTCCGCCCGTTATGCCCGCTCGATCCCAGAATCACACACCGTATTGGCACCATGGCAGGTACTCCGCCTATTTTCCAATCTCTGTGTTAGTCGCGTGGCCTTCCGGCCCGCGGAGGGGACGGTCGCGGAGAACGTGGTCTCGGTACGCGGCTGGCGCGATGCGCGCTTCAACAAGTTTCGCCAGGGTCGATGTACCCGAACACGTGAACGGGATAGGTCACGTCGTCGCTCCGCACGAGCTCGTCACCGGGCGCCGTGGACTTGTCGGCCACAAAGGGGAAGGCTCAAGGCATGCGTGACGGTCCCGAGCAGGTATATGTCTTGGCCGACGAGATTCGTGAGCGGTGCATTCGCGGCCTGGGCAGCCTACTTACACCCGGCGAGCCGGTCTGGACGAGCGAAGCCGCAAGCGAACTTATAGCACACTTCTTGAACGCACCAGATACCGGTGGTGGGTCTTTTCTCGTCAAGCTGAGGAGCCAGCTCGCGGGAGTGAGTCCGGAGGCTGTTCAACTCATGGCTGAGCTTGCTGTGATCTACGAGCTGGCTCCAGCCAATGTAGGCGTGCCTGCGAAGCGTCGCGTCGTCGCGGGCGTCCTCGCCATCGCGGGTGACACTCGGCCGCTACCTGACCGGATCCTGGAAGCGTTCACCGGCGGAATCGCCAACTCCGGTACCTGGTACCTCACGAGGCCCGACATTCAGCTGGCTTTCCTAGTGCGCTTAGTAGGTGCACTCACCGCATTGACGGAGGAGGAGCGGAAGGCGGCAGCCGACGACCCGTGGCGGTTCCGCGATCTGCTGCAGGCGGTGCCTTTGGACAGCGGTTATGGCCAACGCGCCGCGCTGCTGCACTTGATGTACCCGGATACCTTCGAGTCGATCATCGCCAGCAACGACAAGGCGCGGATCTTGGAGTTCTTCGCCGACCAGTTGCAGGAGCGCACCGGTGATGACGACCGCGACATGCTCACGCTCCGCGGGGCATTGGTCGCGAGTTCTGCCGAGCCGGTCTCGTTCTACCGGCCGCCGTGGAACGGGTGGCGGACAACGAAGACCACGACACCCGGGTGGCTGGTCCGGGGCGCGAAGGTCCAAGGTGCTGATCTCATCCCGGACTGGCTCGCCCATGACTACTGCTCCGTCGCGTTCCCCGATGTGCCTGAAATTCCTCCGGGCACGTCGCTGGCCAAGATTGGCGAGGTCGTCGCCGTCGGGTTACCCGACCTCAGCGTTCAGGAGCGGCGATCTCGCGCCGGCACCCTCGATCGATTCTTGAACCGGATCAAGGTAGGGCACGTCGTGGTGACTGTCCACGGCCCAGAGGTCTTCGTCGGTCGGGTGATGGGCCCCGCCTTCTGGGTGGACTCGACTGACGCGCTGTCCAGCCGCAGGCATCTGGTGCAGTGGCTGAACGGTGACCGCCCGCTGCCTCGTGCCGACCTGTCGGCTGGTGCGCAGGGCAAGTTATCCGGACAGAACGTCGTCAGCGACCTCGGGGTCTACGCGGATGAGGTGCTAGCGCTCGTCGAGGCCCGCAGCCCAACACCTCACGGCGCAGTTGAGGAATCAGAAACGGCCGCTGTCGTACTGGCGCTCGCCGACCCCACTCAAGCGCTCGCCGACTCACTGTTCCTGCCCTTAAGTTGGCTCCGCGAGGTAGTCGACTTGCTCCGTGAGAAGCGCCAAATCGTATTTTACGGGCCGCCGGGGACCGGCAAAACTTTCATCGCGCAAGCGGTCGCCACCTTCCTGACAGAGACCGCGGGAGGCGAGCAGCGCCTCGTGCAATTCCACCCGTCCTATGCCTACGAAGACTTTTTCGAAGGGTTCCGTCCCCAGCCCGGCGAGGCGCCGGGATCGATCTTGTTCGAACTGGTGCACGGCCCGCTGCGCCGTATGGCAGGTCTTGCCGCCGCCGATCCCACACGCCCGTACGTCCTCGTGATCGACGAGCTGAACCGAGCAAACCTCGCGAAAGTGTTCGGCGAGCTCTACTTTCTGCTCGAATATCGCGACCGCGCGGTCAGCCTTCAATATTCCCCAAATGAAGACTTCTCCCTACCGGAGAATCTGCTTGTGATCGGGACGATGAACACCGCCGACCGTTCCATCGCCCTTGTCGACCAGGCGATGCGCCGTCGCTTTGACTTCGTCCCGCTATTCCCTGGACGCGTGCCGCTGGTCGGGATGCTGCGTGACTGGCTCGACGCGAACGCGATCCCGAACTCCGTAGGCGCCCTACTCGATACGCTGAACACCATGCTGGGCGAACCAGAGAGCGCGGTCGGCCCCTCTTATTTCATGAACGAACGGTCTCGTACTCGACCCGGCTTGGAGCGGATTTGGCGGACTGCGATTCTCCCGCTGCTTGAAGAGCGCTTCGTAGGCGGCGACATCGACGTGCACGACACCTACTCTCTCGAACACGTCCTAGCCAAGAGCAAGATCAGCATAGGCGTTGGCAGTCCTTCGCCGACGTCGGCAAGCGTCGTAATGGAGGAGGGGGAACCACTCGGCGGCGGCGACATCGGGGACGACGAAGACAGGCCAACTGAGGACCAACTGTGAGGCGACTCGCACTCACCGAGTACCGACGTGCAGCATTCCCCGCGCTCCCCGCCGGGTCAGCGCGCGCACTGCACGCGACAACTGGAGTGCAGGTCAGCAGCACACTGAGCGGTGCTCGAACCATTCTCCAGGCCCGCAGCACCGTCGGCGCAGTCAGGGTCGGGTTGGGCGCGGACTGTGTGGAACTTCAAATTCGCCCCAAGGTGGGCGTCTCCCGACTGCTATGGCTGCTAGGGCACGCGAGAGATCAGTCTGGCTGGCGTGAGGACGACGTGGAGATCGGCACAGAGACAGGACTCGTCGCTGCGATGGCGGTCATGTTCACCGCCCGCTGTCGGCGCGCGCTCGCAGCAGGGGTATTGCGCGGGTACGAAGAGCGCGAAGAGACGCGACCTGGGCTGCGCGGCCGACTGCGGGAAGCAGACCAGATGCGGGCTCGGCCGGGCCTCCCACTACCGCTCGAGGTCCGCTTCGATGATTACACCATCAACATTCCCGAGAACCGCGTGCTGCGCACCGCCGCAATCCGACTTTTGGGGTTTTCTGACGTTTCCCCGTTTGTACGGATGGCGTTGACCAGGCTTAACCGAGAGCTGGCCGAAGCGGACGCACTCGCGCCAGGCACACCCACACCGCAGATCACGCTTACGCGACTTAACCACCGGTACGCGCCCGCTCTGCATATTGCCAGGCTCGTGCTGGAGCGCACTAGTGTCGAGTACACCCACGGCGCACAGAGCGCCACTGGCTTCCTATTCGACATGAACCACGTTTTCGAGGACTGGCTCACCACAGCGCTGACCGTCGCACTGGAAACTCGGAGCGGCACGGTGCACCGCCAGCGACCGCTGATCCTGGACGAAGATTCCGGCGTGACGATGCAAACCGACATGACATGGTCATCCGGAGCGGACTGCCTCGCTGTCATCGACGCGAAGTACAAGCGGCTGCAACAGGCCGGACCACGATCCGAAGACGTGTACCAAGTCCTCGCCTATTGCACGGCCCTCGGGATCCGCTCCGGACACCTTGTTTACGCGGCAGGAGGGCCACCGCGCGTCCTCACCGTGCGCAATGCCGGGGTTCGCGTCCACACCCACGTCATTTCACTCAACGCCCCCCGCGACCGCATCTTGACCTCCGTCGACTCAGTCGCGACTGAGATAGCCGCCAGCATCGGTCGGTGACCGCAAAAAGTTACTGGTGCGCTCGCGGGGTCGCGCCGATACACCCGCGAGTGCCCCGCGCGGCGGCGGGCGTCCTCATGTTGGCGTTGCTCCTCGCCTCGACCCGGGACTCGCTTGCTCGCAGCAACGCCGTGAACAACGTGATACTTGGCCTTGCCGACGCCACGGCGGCGCTAGCTTTCGTCGTCCTCAGCTTGGTGCACTGGTCATTCGTCGTTCCACTCGCCCTCGGCTGCTTCGCCGGGGGACGCATCGGACCTGTCGTGGTGCGCTACGCACCCGATCGGCCCCTGCGCATCGCGATAGCGATGGCAGGAATGGGACTCGCAATCCACCTCGGCATCGACGCCTACCGATGAAGTTGAGCTCCCCGGGCCAGCACCGCTGACCCTATGGGCGCCGCCGTCCGGGGTCCAGCCTGCTCTCCCGGCTCCTGCGGGTGGTGCCCCCTGTGCTGCTGACCCACTGCATCGACGGCGAGCGCCGCTTTCACGGCGCAACGCGGCCACTGACGTGGAAGGGTCGCTGCGGGGACCACACTGGGCGGGTGGGTAAGGAGAAGAGTTCGGTCGTTCTGCTGCACGGCCAGCCTGGTTCGGGCTCGGACTGGCGGGAGGTCATCACCCGACTACCCGTCACCGTGGAATGCGTGGCGGCGGACCGCCCGGGTTATCGGTCCAGCCCCCACCGCGCGGCGGGACTCCTCGGCAACGCCGAGATTGTCCTGGCCGACCTCGACCGAGCGGGCATCGAGCAGGCCGTGCTCGTCGGGCACTCCTACGGCGGCGGTGTCGCGCTGACCGCCGCCGCGCTCGCCCCGCACCGGGTCCGAGGCCTCGTCCTGGTCGCCAGCATCGGTCCAGGAGCAGTGACGGGGTGGGACCGGCTGCTCGCCGCCCCCTTGGCCGGGCCGGTGTGCGCGGTGACGGCGTGGTCGCTGACACCGTGGCTGGTTCGGGCCCACCTCAGCACACTGCAACGGATACGTCGTCGACCCCTGGATCACGACGAATGGGTCAATTTCCACATCTGGGGTAACGCCCGTTACGCCCACGGCGCTATGTGGCGGACGTTTCTCACCGAGCAACGCGACTTCGTGCACGGCATCGATGCACTCGACACCGTCATCACCCAGGTCCGGGCCCCCAGTTTGATCCTCGCCGATCCGGCGGACACCCTCATCCCCGTGGCCACCGCCCATGCCTTGAACGACCGACTCCCCGGCTCCCAACTACAGCTCGTCGCCTACGGCGGGCACAGCCTGCCCCGCCGCAATCCGCAAGCGGTCGCCGACGCCATCACCACCTTCACCGCCACCCTGCCCCCACACCCGCCGCAGCACGGCACATCACACCCCCACGCGGGTCGGAACACAAGTAAGTGCGCGGAGTGAGACGACGCCTGGTGACCGCACCTCTCCACGCACGCCTCGCCGCCTGGTGAAGCATGGCGGGGGTACCGACGATGATCTGACACCCGCGCGTTGCGTGTCGTCGCAAACCAATTTGTCACCGTTTCCCGCGTCAATCAGCGCGTGGATGTGTACCTCCCGCAAGGACATGGAGATCGCTATGGCCTTGCAGCGCATGCAGACTCTGCAAGCCAGACGGACGGCGCTCGGCGCTCGATGGCACCGACTTCAAGGACGCGCTAGACCCGTTGCCCGGTCAAATTCGACGAGCCGATAACGCTCGGGCGCGGGGCTGTTTCCAGTCACTGATGCTCGTCTGGACCAGCGGGTCCTGGGCTGACATCACCATCTTTGACTGCCGGGGCCATAGCCGCGTGGGGCGCCGTGTCTGCGACACGTTTCGCCTCCAGGCGAGCCCGCTCATCGTTGTCGCGCTGGGTCATTTCGGTGGCGACCTCGTACATCCGCCGAACAAGGCCTTTGCGGTAATTCGAGTCCTTCAGCAGGTCGCGGCGCGGCTTGCCGGTGTCCTCATTCCGCTTATCAAGCCACTCGGTTGCCTCCTTCATCGCTTGCGGCGGTTTGACTCGTGCCTGTTGTCGCTGGGAACACCACGACTCCATGCCTTCGGCCTCAGCGAACTGAGCGTCGATGACGCGCTCAAAGCGCCAGCTTGGGACCACGACGCGTGTGTTCACATTCGTCCACCGCTGAAGTAGGCGCGTGATCCCGTCGATCTCCATACACGCCACACGCTTCTTGAGGTCAAGGTTGGCCGATCGCACGAGGGCGAGCTGATCGAGCGCGACCGCCTGGTGCTTGAGTGGATCGGACTCGTGCACGACGATCGGCATTACGCCGTAGTTGCCGCTCCAGCCGCTTGGTGGCACCTCAGGGTGGTCGACCAGTCTCGCCGTTAGGAGCACTTCCCGCAGCTCGTTTGTCTTGTCGAGCAGCGCACACGGGTGCTGCAAGATCATGACGGAAACGGGGTCGTCTTCACCGATCACGGCAACGTTCTCGAACACGTCGCCGGTGAAGATCGGGCGTAGTTGCCGAACACCTTGCTTGCGTCGATAGAGCCACAGCAGCTCCCAGTTGATCTGACCGCTGTCATCGACCTCTGGGGCCTCTAGTGAGTGATGAGCCCAAGCCTCGTCATCGTCCCCCGCCTTGTTCGCCAAGGACTCATCGATTCTTCGTACGGATACTGAGTAGGCCGTCATCGCCGACGAAGCTCTCGAAGCCGTCGTCGCGGTACCGCTGGCGCCATTCGGAATCGAATGCGTCAAGCGCCGCTTGGGGCTTCAAGTCGCCAAGTGCGTACTCAAAGAACGTGTTTGGATCGCCGTCCGTCCATAGATTACGAGGTGTTACAGGCACGTCGGTCAGGATCGGCACGTCCATCCAGGAAGCGATGTCGATACCGGGCTTATGGGCCGCGACCGTGTCGTACGCAGCCACGAAGTCGCGCAACCGAGCAAAGTTCTTGGGCGCCATCTTCTCGCCGGACCGCCACTTCTGGACGGCAGCGATGCTCACCTTCAAGAGGCGAGCGATGTCACGCCAGGACAGTCCGCTCTCCCAAAGGCTCGACAACATGTCCTCGTGGGAGCGCTCGCTGTGCGACTTGACCCGCTGCTGCCACTCGCCCAGGTACTTCGATTGGTGGTTCTCTACTGCCTCGGAGTGGTGTTCGTGCGCGCGCTGCCGCGCAACGTAGGCATCTTGGGTCTGCACGAGAGCATCGATGGCCGTCTCGGACACCTTGGCCGGCGGAACCAGAAGGGCGCTGGCCGTGCTTCCATGGGCGAAGGCATTGCGGGCCTCTACCAGTTCGCGGTAACTCCGCCAGGTGGCGATGTTCTCTGGGTTGTCAGCCTCCGGGGTTCCACCCGATACGGCCAAGCGATCCCGCAAGGTTTGCAACGGGACGCTCCACGTCTGATTGGTCGCACTGATCGAAGCCAGGTGCGCCAGCTCAGAGCGAGGCATCGAGCACTTCCTTTCGCAGCTTGTCAGTGATCAGGCCTTCGAAGAGCCTCCGGACTGGGGCATGCAGATCATCGCATCTGACCATCAGCTCATCGGGCTCAAACTCGGGCACGGGACCGGATGTCTCCCAGAAGCTGTCGAAGTCGAGCAAGAAGAACGTTCCAGCAGGGGTATCCGCACGCCTAAGCGGCCCGTTTGGCTCTACGGCATAGCCCTTGCGAGGGCCGTAGCGAAGAACAAGCGACCTCCCGTCCGCTGGACCAAACTGGGACATGCCTTGCCAATCTGACAGTCGTAGATCAACATCCTCGTCGGGCTGCGCGGCCAACAGCGAAGCGTGAACCCACGGGGACCAGTCCACGGCATCGCCCCCGTCAGGCACACGCACCTCGTCAATGTAACGCAGCCCGACGCGCTCATACCCAGACGGCTCGGACACCTCCGCCCTCACGTCAAGGGCAGCTCGCAGTGTCAGCTGGAGGTCGTCCCACCCCTTGTAGTCGACTGTCTCGACCGTTGTCGAGCCGGGACGTATAGCGATGGCGGTTCGACGGTCGCGGGACGCAAAACGCCGACACTCGATCATGACCGGCGAGGGACCTGAGCTGCCAAAATCTAGGGTGACCTCCTGATCAGGCAGCTGCACAGGCCATTGCTTGCGCAACTGCTGGCGGATGGCGGTGTAGCCGGCCTCGGTGACGGGATCGGTGCCGGAGTGGCGGACCTCCACTGCAACCATGGCGATCGGTGGGTCGCGGTACACCTTGTGGTCGCTCATGATGCGACCATACGGTAGCAACTACCAAAGCGACTACCCTCATATCGACCGGAAAGGTCACTCACTGCCGGACGTTCCCAGTCCGTGCTGGCCGAGCTCGACGCTCTACCCACCCCGTCGGCACCCGCCGCTTGACCCTCCAACCCGTCCCATTCACGACCCCGAGGAGCACCCCATGCGTTACCGCACCCTCGGCACCTCCGACCTGCA
>JAABUK010001306.1_pt1 | contig 48103 bp, 2 predicted proteins | sample 5559141 | NCBI WGS metagenome assembly JAABUK01 (sample SAMN10711869, study PRJNA513367) | rock metagenome | isolation source: Antarctica rocks | place: Antarctica: Victoria Land, Pudding Butte nord | collected 2016-01-03 | reverse complement strand
AAAAGTAGCTTTATAGCCCTATAGGGCAACGCTAGTAAAAATCTAATTAAAAATTCGGAATCTAGGCTAAAAATAGATTTAGTAAAATATTTATATTCCTATATAGGGGCCCTAGTCTAGATACTATTAAAAGTTAAAGTCCAAAAAAAAAAAAAAAAAAAGTTGCTAAATCGGTGCCATATCGCTACTTAATCGGTGCATAATGTACTTAGAATGTGGGACATGAGTAGATACGCATTTCCAGTATTTTATACAATTTCGGTGTAAAATGCGCAAAAATCGGGGTTTCCCAAGTTACCGATGTATGGCCTATATATATATTTATTACTACTCCCAAATATAGTCTATTACTATTCCTAAATATAGTTTATATATACCTCTATATATAGCCTATTACTCCGCGTATTACTATATTAATTTAAATTAAATATAAAATTTAGTATTTCTTAACTACTTTCCGAATTGTCCTAATCTTTATACTATTTAATAGAGTATATATACGCGTATATATAGGCTACACGGGAGTAGTAATAAGGTATATATATATATAAATTATACGGGAGCAGTAATAGAGTATATATATATATATATATAACTATATATAGAGGCAGTAATAGGGTATATATACACGTATATATAACTATATATAGGGGCAGTAATAGGGTATATATACGCGTATATATAACTATATATAGAGGCAGTAATAGGGTATATATACACGTATATATAACTATATATAGGGGCAGTAATAGGGTATATATACGCGTATATATAACTATATATAGGGGTAGTAATAGGGTATATATACGCGTATATATAACTAGCCCTATAGGGAGGGTAGGGATAGAGAATAATAAATAATCCCTTCCCTTCCCTATTTTCTTTTAATATTCTTTTCCCTTCTCTATCTATTCCCTTCTCTACTCCGGGGAAGAGAATAGAGGTTAGTTCTATCCCTTCCCTTTTTTATTCCGCGACGTATCTTCTTTTCTTCGGGTTTTTCTTTTAATACGATAGATTAAATTTTAGAGTTATTAAAGTAATTTACTACCTAAAGTTATTCTTTAGAGTTTATTATACTTTATTCTTATTTTTATCCTTCCTCTAAGTTTTTCTTTAAAGTTTTATCGTTATTATTATTTAATTCTTCGAGTTCTCGAATTCTTTAAACGATTTTTTTTAAATATTCTCTTATTTCTTTAATAGGTCGTTAAGTATAATATTATTTTATATTAAATCTTTAAAGGACCTAGTTATACTATCCGGTATCTCCCTTTTAAATATATTTAACTATTATCGATTTATTATATTTTTCGAATAATAGTTCCTAGCGATATAGCCCGGTTTATTATAATTATAATAATTTATTACTTTTTTACCCTTTTATTATTATTTACTCCTTTTTTAAAATTCTTTTATAAGTCTCTTTTTAGTAAAATCGAGTTTTATTAATATATAACTATATAAATTAAGTTTTTTATAGTAGTAATAACTAGCCGAATTATTATTAAAATATAGTTACTTTAGTAGTAAAAATAATAATAGTATAAAAGATATTGATTATCTATAGAGGATTTGGCCCTAATATACTAGAATCTAGCCAAGGCGCTAGTCCTAATATAGAAGTATCGAGGTTTAGTTTAGTAATATTATATTAAAGTCTACCCTATAATAGAACGCCCTTTTTGAAAAAAAGAAGTTAACGCCCTCGTTAATATATTAATATAGGGTATCGTAAGCTAATGACGTAAATAGCGTCTATATATAGAAATAATAAAGTAAATAAATATACTAATATGTCCCTAGCTCTTGAATAGTCGGTACGGGGTAGACGCGGGAGTATCGTAAAGTCTCAAAACTTAACGTAGAGCCTTAAAGCTGAATATTGAAATCGCGACAACGAGGTAAAGCGATAGGGAGGTATAGAGGGATAACGTAAATAGTTAGTAGTAGTAACTATAATATAAATAAATTAGGGGCGTATACGTTTAGCGTTATAAAAGTATTAATAAAGAGATACTAAGTAGTCGACTTTTTTATATATAAAAATTAAGTCTTGGCGCAGTTTTTAAATAATTAGCGATTTTTGAAAGTAGTTATTTACCGATATATTTGAAGTTGAAACTATTTTAGCGCGGTATTAGTCCAGATTCGGCTAACTCCTAAACTTAGTCTTTAACTATAATTTAATAAATATTATATTTTGGATTATTAACGTCGTTACCTTCGTCTTCTTCTAGTACGCCGTTATAGGCGGCGCGTTAATATAACGTAACGGTATAAATAGTATTTTGATATAACGTAGCGTAGTAATTACTAAATAACTTTTTATCGAATAGTTTATTATTAAATAATGTATTAAATTTATTTTCAAAGGGTTTATAGGGTTTATTATCGAGTAATTTCTAATTATTTTATTAATAAGGTTACTATTATTAAAGCTAAAAATAAAGTAGTTTTTAAAATAATATAGAGCCGCGAGAGGAAAAGTCCTCTTAAATTAATACTTTATTATTTACGTCTTTAAGGAATTAATTTAATATTATTATTACTTTTAACTTAGAGATATCCCGATATATAATTATATAAAATATATTCTAAACGGTCAAAAGCTAGGAATATATTAAGGTAATATTTATAAATTTAACGAGGTAAAGTATATTTTGAATAAATATACGAGGATAAATACCCTTTCGGATATCCTAGGGTATATATATAAGGGTAGCGATTTTAGTTATAATTATTAATATTCGGATTTTGAAATAATTAATTAATAGTATATATTAATATTTAATATTATTATCGCGTAGTAAATTCTTTTCGAACTCTATTAACTCGATTAAATACTATATTAAAACTAAGCCACGTAGGTATACTAGAATAATATTCTTAACAATAATATATATATTAGGTTTAGTATTTACTATAGGGTCTTAATATAGAGATACTCTTTTTCTTTAAAAAGATACTCTTTATTTCCTTAAATAGATACCCTCTCTAAATCCGGTTAATAGCCGCGGGCACCGTAGTAATATAGCCGCGAATTATTCGGGCGACGCGGGCGTATAGTAGTAATAGAGGGGGCAGCGATAGGGTATCTATAAAGAGTATTTATAGAGATAGTAACGGCCATATATATATAGGGGTAATAATAGAGTATATATAACTTATTACTATCCCTATATATAACCTATATATACGCGTATATATAACTATTACTACTCTTATATATAGTTTATATATACGTATATATATAGCTATTACTACCTCTATATATATATAGTTATTACTACCCCTATATATAGCCCAATTCTATATATATATAGCCGTTATTATTTATATATATAATTATTACTACCTCTATATATATATAGTTATTACTACCCCTTTATTACTACGCCTAGCTACTATATACCCGCGTCGCCTAAATAACTCGAGGTTGTATTACTACGGTACCCGCGACTACTAACTAGATATAGAGGGGTGTCTATCTAAGGAAATAAAAAATATCTTTTTAAAGAAAGGGAGTATCTCTATATTACGACTTTTACTATATTCTTAAATTAATCTATAAAAATATAAACGTTTTAGTAGTATACGTACCTACCGGTATTTAAAACTAGGGCGTTATTTCTAGGTTTATATTAAGAGTTAAAGAAACTAACGTCTTTAACTTTTAATTTATTATTTTTATTATTAATATTAAAGCTAGGTTAAGGCTTAAGTATTTCTCGTATTTTTTATATTAATAACCGAGATAGAGGTGAAATAAGTCGCTATTAAAGTTATTATTTAATCCGGTTAAGACGGTCTATAAACTACGTATTATTCTACCGAAATTATATCCGGTTTATATACTTTATAAGGTCTCTTATTATATTACTTAGAGTAAATATATTTATTTTAGGGTTCTCTAAAGTATTCTTTTAAAAGCGAGTATTAAGGCCGGCGGGCTACTTACCTAGGAAACCTAATATAATAATAGAGTCGATAGGAAAAATATTAAAGGTCGAAGTACTATATTTTAAAGTCTATTAATAAGTAAATAGAATAAAGTAAAGTAGTTAACGAAGTAGATATTAATAAATAAAGCGAATAAGGGTCTCAATAAATAGCGTATTAGATAATTATATATAATAAGTGTATTAAGGGGTTAATTTCTTCTAGGGTAGAATTTCTAGAAGGGGGTTTTTTCTATTATTTCAATAAACGGCTATAGTACTAGTTTAGGGCCCTAGTAAAAAATTCGAATAACTCGTCGATAAGAAAGAGCCTAAATAAATAACGTATTCAATATTATATATAAATAGTTCTCGCGGTAGAGGTACTAAACTAGTATTAAAGCCTTAAGAGAAAACTAAAAAACTAGTATATAAACGAAAGCGTTTTATAGAGGTAAAAAGTATTCGATATATATTATTATTACTATTTATTAAGGTATAATTACTTTAGTAGTAAAAATAATAATAATATAAAAGATATTAATTATCTATAGAGGATTTGGCCCTAATATACTAGAATATAGCCAAGGCGCTAGTCCTAATATAGAAGTACCGAGGTTTAGTTTAATAATACTATACTAAAGTCTACCCCGTAATAATTATATTTATTATCGTAAACTCTTAAATGTCCTTATCCGTTAACTCCTCCGTTATAGTATTTCTCTATTATATATTTATATAACTTATCGTTAATTTTAATTATTTATTTTATAAATATATCGAGGTCTTTAATAACGGCTCCTATTTATATAAATTCGTCTTTTATATTATTTTTTAGTCTTTATCGATATATTATTATAAAAGTAGTATCGTCCTAGTCCGTTAGGGTTATATAATATTAGAATTATATATACCGCGGAATAGGGAAGAGAAGAGATAAAACTAACTCTTATTCCCTTCCCCGGAGTAGGGAAGGGAATAAATAAAAAAGAGAAGAGAATATTAAAAGAAAATAGAGAAGGGAAGGGATTTTTTATTATTCTCTATCCCTACCCTCTCTATAGGGCTGCCCTATATATACCCCATTACTACCCTTATATATAATTATATATATATATATATATACTCTATTACTGCTCCTATATATACTTTATTACTACTTTATTATTACTCTCATAAGGCCTATATATACCCCTATATATAATTATATATACGTGTATATATATTTTATTACTACTCCTATATAGCCTATATATATATATATATATACTTTATTACTACTTTATTACTACTTTTATAAGGCCTATATATACCCCTATATATAATTATATATACGCGTATATATACCCTATTACTACTTTTATATAGTTTATATATACACGTATATATACCTTATTGAATAGTATAAAGATTAGGATAATTAGGAAAGCGGTCAAGAAACGCCAAATTTTATATATAATTTGGACTAGCCTCTTAGTAATAACTATATATAATTTATGAGGGCAAAAATAGGCTATATATAAAAATAATAACGAGCTATATATAGGGGTAGGAATGAGTTATATATATATATATATATACCTTATTACTACCCCTATATATAGTTATATATATATTTATTACTACTCCTAAATATGGTTTATTACTACTCCAAGATATGACTTATTACTACGCTAGTCCAAATTAGGTATAAGGCTTGGCGTTTTACCGCTTTCCTAATTATCCTAATCTTTATACTATTTAATAGGGTATATATACGCGTATATATAAACTATATAAAAGTAGTAATAGGGTATATATACGCGTATATATAATTATATATAGAGGTATATATAGGCCTTATAAAAGTAATAATAAGGTAGTAATAAAGTATATAGATATATATATATAACTATATATAGGGCAGCAATGGGGTATATATATATATATATATAACTATATATAGGGGTAGTAATAGGGTATATATATATATATATATAACTATATATAAGGCGTATATACGTGTATATATAACCATATATAGGGGAGCCCTATAGGGAGGGTAGGGAAGAGATTCCTTATTATTCTCTTCTCTTCCCTACTTTAGGGAAAGAAATTACCTAGCCTTTATTCTTTTCTTTTCTCTTCCCCGGTTCTTTTCCTTATCTAGGGAAGGGAAGAGATTCTCTACTTTATTCTACAACGTAAAATTATACTAAATAATCGGATATAGACCTACGCTATATTAAATATTAAATAACGCGAATTACTATACTACTTTTATTAGATAGTTTAAATATATAATAAATCTCGGTTTTAAACCTAGAGAAGTTCTCTATCTAAAGTTTTATTAATAAGTTATCGGTATTATTTACTATTTTTATATAACGCTTTAGGAATAATTTAACTTATTTCTATATATTACTTTTTATATAAATTATTATAAAGATTATTTATTTAATAACTAGTATAGTATTCTTATTAAATATAAAGAATAGTTAAAGTTATAATAGTTAATTATTAAACTTCTCGCGCTCTTTAAAATAATAATTTAGGCGGGCGACCTTAATACGATTCTTTTCTTCTATAATATTACGTTTTCTAGTACCGTTTTAAATATTTAGAGCTAGGGTCTTTATTAATTCTAAAGTATTTATCTTAAAGATATTTAAAGTATTAAAGCTCTCCGTTTAATACTATAATATAATATTAATAAGACCTAGGTTAGTACTCGTAGAAAGAAGTATTAAAAATTAAAGAATAATAAACTTCGTATTAATATAAAATAAAACTAGATAAATTTAATAAATTTAATTATAGATTTTAATACCTATATTTAGAATCTGTAATTAAAAGTTTTAAAGGAAGTTAACTACGAAGTTTCTATCTACCTAAAAATATACTATTTATATAATAGAAGGAAACCGTATTAAGACCTCTATAATTTTCTATAATAATATAACTACTAAAAGTTACTATAAATAATCACTCGGCTAGTACTACGATTATAACCGTAATTACTTTTATCGCGGGTTTAGTTAATCCTACGCTAAGATCGTAATAATAGTAAATTAATTAATTATTAATTAAGAATCAACTTACTATTTTAGTTAATAATAGTTTATAAATTAATAAAAAGTTAAGTTATTATTATATAATATGAGAGCTCCTCTAAGGTAGTTTAATATATAAAGGAAAAACGAGTTTTCAATATTATTATCAAAATTAAAAATATATATTTTATATATTTTATAAATATTAAAGCTAGTTTAATAAATCTTTAAAAAAATTAGTATTTAGAGATATTTATTAAAATTATAGAAGAATAGTTAATTATTTTATAGAATTATGGGAATACGTAAAACTATATATTATAAAGAATCTATATATAGATCCTAGATCACGTGACTACGTTATATAATATATTGAGTCTTAGTATATTTTAATACTCCTACTCGAACGCTATTATTATAGAAAAGTAAATACCGGGTATTTATAATAAATAGCTTTTATATAATAAAAATCCCGTCTACCTATATAAAATATTCCTGATTTTAATAAAATACGGTTATTTGAAAACTTTATTTAATATATAATATATATATACTATTCATGAGTTAAAATATAGTTATATAGATTATATAGGCGAATACGATACTATAAATAAATTATTATAGTTAAGCGGGATATAGTTAAGTCCCGATAATAATATTATAAAAAATATTATTATAGGGGGTAGCTATAGGCGCTAGGCGCCTATATAAATAAAATATTATAACGTTTATTTACGAGTAATATAAGCGAATTCTTAGAGGTATTAATTCTAGAGATTTTAGAATAGAGGCTCTAGATACCTAAAGAATAACTAAATCTAAATAATAATATAAAGAATATAGCGGTGTGGCTCCGGGGGTATATAGTTATTATTATTATACTATAAATTATCTACCCTATAGTATATTTAAATAAATATAAGTTAAATTAGAAATATAAACTATTTAGAGTATAATTAGTCGAAATCTTAACCTATATTAACTTTATAATTATAGATAATAAAGTATTTACCGTAGTCTTTAAAGTTAATAAAAATAGTAGTACTTTAATAATACTATATATCTATAGGCTAGATACCGGTATTAATTTATAATTTAATTTAAATAGTAAAGAGAGTTAAATAATTAATAACTCGGGGTATTTATTTATAGAGTTTATTATAATAGTCGCGCCCTTTAAGATTTAATAGATTTTTAAACTAGTTAACTTTATTATCCCTTATAAAGAATAATAGAGGGCGAGGATATATATATATCGACGTAAAGAATTATATATATACTAGGAATTCGGATAACTTAGTTATTAAGATATCGTTATAAAGTTTAGAAGAATCTAGGGTTATATTAAATATTAATAAACTTAAGGTAATTATAACTTTTAATATTAATAATTAAATTTTAAGCTTTTATTATAGTAATAATAAAAATTAAATATACGAAGGAAGTAGGATATTTAGAATTTTATACTATATATTAAATATAAAGTAGTAGCGGTGAATAGGTAGTAACTAGAGACCTATTATTTAATTTTAATATAACTAAGAATAAAGTATAATAGAAATAGGATTTAGGCTAGTTATCTACTAGTTTTAATAATATACCCGCGGTCTTAGTAGTATTTTAATTATATTATAATAACTAGATAAACTCTTAAAGAGCCTTTAGGCCTAGGGTTTAACGGAATATATTAAATTTATCTTTATTTAAAACCTTTATAAGGCCGTCGGCTATTTATTTATCGGTCGGGACGTATTTTAAAATAATTTAACTATTAGCGACTTTTTCCCGAATAAAGTATTAATTAATATTAATATATTTAGTTCGGGTATAAAATTAGGGGTTCTTTACGAGGGCTATAATACCCTAATTATTATAATAAATAACTATAGTTTATATAGTAATTTCGGATAATTAAATAAATAAATTTTATAACTAGATAATTTCCTTAAAAGTCTAAATCTACCTAATATATTTAGTTTTATAAATCGATAACGCGACCGTAAATTAATACTTTAAAGACTAGTTAATAATACTACTACCAGTATTAAATATATATCCCGAGGTAGAACGATAGGTATTATAATCGCCTACTTAATCGGTATTAATATATCTAGATATTTAATTTAGGGGTTCTTTATATATAAGGCGGTAGTTTATAATAACTTTTAAATACTAAAAAATTCTTTTAATAATATTCTAATAAATATTAATTAGATTTAATCTATACCGACTAATTACTAATACTATATATACTATATTAGGGCGAGTATTTAATATAATATATATAAAGAATCCTACTACGGATTAGTATTTAAGGCGGAATACCGCGGGAGTAATATAATTATCCTTTATTTTATAAAGTTTATTAGAGGTATTTATAGAAGTAAACTATAATTTATACTTTTATATATCGAATCTTTTTAGGACTTATTTAATATATTTAATTTAATTAAACTATAGGGTCCTATTAGAGTGGTCGCGTAAAATAACTATTTTTAAATAAAAAGTATATAGGCCGAGGTCTTTTATTTAAAAGTAATTATCCAATTTTAATTTAATAGAATTAATATCGGTGATTTTTAGGCCGATAATAAGAAGATTATTTATATAAATAGCGATAATAATATTTGTCCTAGGGTTAATAAAGATACTGAAATCGGTATTAATTAATTCGAAATCTAGAGAGCGAAGGAATTTAGTAAGGGTTTTATATTATAATTTAAAGAATTATTTTAACTTATATAAAACTTTTTTAAATTTATATACTAGTAAATTTAGGCTCGCTCTTATAGGTTATTTTATATAAAGTTCTTTCTTAATAACCCTATATAGAAAAGTAGTTTTAATATTTATTTATTTAATATCCTAGTTATAAATTATTACTAGGGTAAAGATAACTTTATAATTTATTAATTTAACTACTAATATAAAGATTTTATAATAGTCGAGATTTTCGTATTATTCGAAACTCTATACTATTTAATATACTTTATATCGTAGGATCTCCCCTACTTTTAGGCTCTATTTAAGAGTGAATGTTTATATATTAATAAGAGTTTTCCTTATAACTAGGAGGTTGACTAGCGACTATATATTATTTTAAATAAATGATTTTAACTCCTCTTTTATTATTAGTTATTATTCGGCTTTACGATTACCCCGAATAATCTCGTTATAAATCCTAGGTTTATAAGATTTATTATTAATAATTTAAAAAAATAATACGAATAAACTAAATGGATTTAGCGATAATAATCGATATTTTAATAAATCGAGATTAGGGTAATCCTTAATAACCCGATTAATAGATTCGATTTACGTAATTATATTTAGGGAGTTAAGAAGTTACCGATTAATATATTATTAAAAGAGGAAATATTAGAAAGAGTATTAAAAGGAGTAGAAGATAACGGAGTATTAAAAGTACTAGAAGACGGACTTAGTACCGGCGTCTTATTATCGTGAATAATATTAATAATAGTAAATTCGTTCTACTTCTCCCCTAGAGTTATATATTATTAATATTTAATAGGGGGATTAAGAGATAATAGGTCGCTATTCTAGTTAAAAATATATCGAGGGCGCTTTTCTTAAATATAATAAAAGTTTAAGCGGATTATTTTTCTTATTATTAAGTTTTATAGCTAGAAGATATAATTCCCTTTATATCCTATAAGAAAGTACCGCTTATTTCTATCGAGAAATTTCTTCTATTTCTAATTTATAATCTAGGTTATTAAATTAATAATATATAAATAAAAGAGGTCCGGGCGTAGGCCCGAGAATATTTTAATCGGCGAGAGAAGTAGTGTCACGGGGTAGACTCTAATATAAATATTACTAAACTAAACCTCGGTACTTCTATAATAGGACTAGCGCCTTGGCTAGATTCTAGTATATTAGGGCCAAATCCTCTATAGATAATTAATATCTTTTACTAAACTAATAAAACTATATATTCTATATATATACCTTGATAAATAGTAGTAACGGTTTACACCGATTACTTTATCTATTAAGACACTTCCGCCTACCTTATTTAATTAATAACCTAACGGTTCTACCTACCTTAATATAAGAAAACGCCTACTTACTTTAGACTAGTACCTATATAGTCCCTCCTTATCCGATAAACTCTAGAAACGACCCTTTTAGTAGGCCTATCGTTACTATTACTATATTAGGTAACGCTAGCTATAGTACTCGCTCCTAAAAGTAACCCGGTAGTAAAGTTTAAATACCGAGTAGTAGGAGTTAACACCGCTTTAGGAAAATATACCTCCTCCGTTTCGTATACCTAATCCAGGTTTTATACTAGGCTTTACCGCCGAATAGGCTACGTTACTATAAATAATAATAACTACTACTATCAGCTAAGTTATAAAGTAAATATTAACTAATTTTACTAGTTAGTAGTAATACTAGCTAGAAGAGTATACCCTAGATAATAATATCGAGTTTCCTAACCTCTTATAGTTTACTATTAAAACCGATAAATTAAAGGCTAAAGACGTTAGTTTCTTTAACCCTTAATATAAACCTAGAAACGACGCCCTAGTACTAAATACCGGTAAATACGTTTACTACTAAAACGTCTACGTTTTTATAGATAGACTTAAGGATATAATAGATATAGAGTCTAATATTTATACTATTATTAAAAACCTCCTTCCCGTATACCTTCGTGGCTTAATTTTAATATAGTATTTAGTCGAGTTAATAGAGCTTAAAAAAAAACTCCTATATAATACCGCCTCCGATTTATAATAATAGTATATTACCCTTATTAACCGATTCAAAATTAGAACCTTAGTAGTTATAACTAAGATCGCTACCCTTATATATACGCCCTAGGATATTCGGAAGGGTACGTATCCTTATATATTCATTTAGAATATACTCTACCTCGTTAAATTTATAAATATTACCTTAATATACTCCCAGCTTTTAACCGTTTAGAATATATTCTATATAAATATACGTCGGGATATCTTTAAACTAAAAGTAATAATAACCCTAAATTAATTCCTAGAAGATATCGATAATAAATTATTAATTTAGGAGGATTTCGTAATACGTAACTTTATACTACCTTAAAAACTATTTTACTTTCAGCTTCGATAGTAGTAGTAACCCTAATAATAAACCTACTAATAAGATAATCCAAAACTATTTAATAATAAGTTATTTAATAACTATAAGTATTATAAGCTAAATAACTAGAATAACCGGCTAGCCGTTTACACTACCTAATTAAAGAGATATAAGGATAGCGACGAATAAAAGAAGATTATTAATACCGACTACCCCCTATACTTCGCCAGTAGTTAATACGACTGGCGTGACAACGTTAATAATCTAGAGTATAATATTTATTAGGTTATAATTAAAGATTGAGTTTAAAAGCTAGCCGAATCTAGATTAACACCGCGCTAAAATAGTTTTAACTTCGAAAATACCGGTAAATAACTACTTTCGAAAATCGCTAGCTATTCAAAAACTGCGCCAAGGCTATAGATTTGCGCTAAGACTTCACTTTTATATACGAAGAAACCGACTACTTAGGGCCCTAGCCCTTTAGTACTAATACTCCTATAACGCTAAACGTATACGCCCCTATTTTATTAATACTATAGCTATTACCGCCAGTTATTTACATTATCCCTATACCTCCCTATCGCCTTACCTCGCCGTCGCGATTTTAATAATTCAGTTTTACGGCTCTGCGCCAAACTTTAAGGCTTTATAATACTCCCGTAACTACCCCCTACCGACTATTTAAGAGCTAGGGACACACTAGTATATTTACCTACTCTATTAATTTTCTATATATAGACGCTACTTGCGTTATTACTTACGATACCCTATATCCGCGTATCAACGAGGGCGTTAACGTCTTTCTTTAAAAGGGGCGACTTATTACGGGGTAGACTCTAGTATAAATATTACTAGGCTAAACCTCGGTACTTCTATAATAGGACTAGCGCCTTGGCTGGATTCTAGTATATCAGGGCCAAATCCTCTATAGATAATCAATATCTTTTACTAAACTAATAAAACTATATATTCTATATACACACCTTGATAGGTAGCCTAATAACGGGTCTATAAATAATAATATAAATAATTATTTAAACGAATTTAGGTTATAATTACGTAGGAGGCCGGAGTTAATAATTAAAGAATAGAGCCTAGTTATTATAATATAACTAAAATACTCCGATTTACCGTTTTACTAGGGATTTTTAGATATTATAAATTTATATATAATTCCTTTATCTTTTAAATAACTTTAAAACTCTTTAAAGATATATTCGCTACTATTATTAATAGGTAAACGATAGATCTTCCGGTCGCTACACTTATATTTAGTTTTAAACTATTTAAATAACCCGAATATTTAACTTTTAAATATTAAGAGGTTAATTTTAACGTATTTAATCTTATTATATCTTTAGGTTACGAAGTACCTATAGCCTCTAAACCCGATAAAAGTTAGCGGGTTAATTAAATTATTATTAATAAAATCTAGTAAAGACTTTCTTAGTTAATATCCGCTTTTATATAAAGCCGATTACTAGCGGCCTATTATATAGCTTTTATAAATATAATTATTATTAAATTTATAAATAAAATCGACCCTTAAGGCGATTAAAGATAATTTAATAATATTTTCTTACTTTATATAACCTATACGAGTATATTAATACTACTTCGTAAAGACGCGAGGAATATTATAAGTATTTAGAGTTACTAGCGGTTATTATAAATTTAAAGCGAATAGTCTATATATATAATAAATTATAAAAATAACGCCTTTATCGGTAAAGCGGGAGACTATATAAACTTTTTCTAAATATAATATCCGTATATTCCGCCATCTATTACTCCGAGTAGGTTTATTAAATATTTTATTATTATTTACTAGTAAATTACGTATTAAGTTAACTTAAACCCGTAAACGATTTATTTAGTTATCTAATTTATATAGTTTAAGTTATAGGTTAGATATAATATATAATAATATTAATCGCGTTCTTACTCGCGTATTTATATAAATATCGTATATTAATACTATTAATCTACTATATTTATTAAACGTATTTATTATTTACGATATTTAATAAATATTCTTATACGACTTTATAAACTTAAATATATTATATATTAAAACTTATCTAGTCCTTAGGCTCGTATAACTAAAGTTTAAATTACTCGGTCTATAATTTTATTTTATTAGAATAAAATTATATTTTTTTATTTTATTTCCGTCGCTCTTTTTGAGATATATCGCCCTCTCGGCGGTAACTATATTAATATAAATCTTACTACGTTTAAATCTTAAATAAATATAATATATTACGAGGACTATCTTTTATTAATTTAAGATATTTTTATAAAGGACTAAATTTATAAAGTAATATAAAAGTAAAAAGCGAATATAGTAATACTTCTCGGTAACGACGCTAGTAAATTTAATTCTATTATTAAGATAATTCTAGCCTAAGTTCGTAAATAAATACTTTATATTAATAATCTTATATTTTAAAAATAGATTAAATTAATCTTTAAAAACGCCGTCGCGGAAATAGTAATATATTTTAATAAACTACCCCCGTTAATATTCTTTTATTATTAATCTACTAGAGGACGAAATTTAGAGTTAATATTATTAATAATAATTATCTTAATATAGGAGCCGTTCGTCTCGATCGTAATAATATAATAAAAGGTAGTCCGATCGATAAAGATAATTATAATAATTATTAAAACTTACTCTAGGGCGGGTATTATATAAAAGATATTAATATTAATAATTATTATAAACTCCTCGAAGTATTTAATCTTCGATTTAATTATAAAGATAATATTTTTAAATTTATAATTAAATTTTATAAATATATTAAAATAGTATTAAAGGGTATTTTTTATAATATTCCTCGCCTAAACGTATTACGATATAACTCCGAAATAAATATCGTAGTTATATCTAATTTAATTATAGATATCGGCGCTCCTATTATTAAGAATAATTAAAAGTATTTAAAGACGTATCTTCGTTTAGTTTTAACGACTATAAATATTATATTAATAACGTCGCCGTTATTAACGTAGCCGTTAATAACGGGTGGGTTAATATTCTCGACTCTTTCGCTATATCTATAATAGAGTTATATAAAGTTTTTCTTAAAGTTATTTATTTATTAATTAATTATAGGCGCTCGACGATCTTTATTTAATTTTAAGATATAAATACCTTAAAACTTTAACGGCTAAATATTAAAGAGGAGAAATATCTTTCCGTATAAATCTTAATAACTAGAAAAAGTAAGTTTAATTATAGAATTCTTTATGAAAAATACTTTAAATAACTTAAGAATACGAGTATTAATTTTTAATCTCTCCGAATTAATAGTAAGACCGTAACCGTTAAATATAGAATTATTAGATTATTTTAATATATCTAGATCTTTTTAAAATTATAGAATTTACGATTATTTTATCTCCTTTATATTATCGAACCCTTTTTAATTATTAATACCGTTAGTCTACCCTCTTAATATCTCTTTTTATAAATATCGTTATTCTTTCGTTATACCCTTATAGTAATATACTATTTATTTTTCTATAATTTACTATCCTCGTTTTATAGGCCTTCGTTATTATAAATATATTTCTTCAAGACTTCGCGGAGTTTATAGCTCTCCGACTCCTCTATAAAATCTTTTATTATTCGATATATTTATCGTCGAGCCCTTTATTTATTATAAATAATTATATCTATACTAGAAATTATATTCACGAACTTAATAATATATATCGCGCGATCTTAACCGATTCGATTAATACGGTATATTACTTAATTCTTAATACTTATTAACTACTCGGAGTTAAAGATAATAATATATTTAGAGGCCGTAAATATCTACTTTATATTTAAAAATATAGTAGATTTTATTAAAAATTAAAATATAAGATTTAAGATTATATTTTCTTAATTATCTTTACCCTCCTAAAAGAGTTTAACGATCTTAGTTTATTTTAATTTAAATATACCTCTATAGATTAAAATAATAGGCCTCTTCTATATTAAGCGGATTATTTATATAATTATTAATATAATATTCCTAGCGTAGGATAAGGTTTATATTATAATATAGGATTTCGTTAAAAATATTTACCTAGTAAATAATAAAAACCGAGATAAAAGATATAATTATAATAATCATCTTCGTATCGACCCCCTATATTTCATTTCTAAAAATATCTAGTACTCGTATTTTAAGATAGTTATTTACTCCGGTAACTTAATTAATACTTTTTTTAAAAAATAAATTCTTTTATTTTAGTTTATAAAGCTTCCCTTTTTTTAATTTAAATTAATTATTATTCTTTAATTTATTACCCGTAACTTTAAGGTCCTTTATATCTTTATAGAGAACTAGTTTAGAGAATAATAATAGAATTTTAATATAATATATAACCGCGAGCTATAAATATACTATAACTTTTAATATAATATTTTTTTTATAATTCTTAAAGGCGAGTAAAGCGTTATAATAAATTTATCGAACTCTTTAATTTATTTACTTAAAGTAACGATCTAGTAACGATTTATACCGTTACGGGTAATTTAAAAAGTAGTCGAAATAATAATTAAGTTTAAATTTAACTAATAGTTCCCCGAAAAAGATAGACTCTAACGTATATTATACCTAAAGTATTCGAATAATAATAGTTATAGTCTTTTTATACTACTCGTACTCGTCTTTAATATCGTAATTATTATATATACTCTAGATAAAGCTTTTATACCTTTTACCGAGTTTAATAAATTTATTTTTTATATAATATTTTAGGCGCTTACGCGCCCTATTTAAACGAAAGTAATCTTTTTTAAAAGATAGCGTAATTTATTTATTATTTATAAACGTATTTATTTAATTTATTATCGTCCTCGGTAATAATTTAAACGGAGTCTCGTTAATTAAAATCTTTCGAGGTTTTTAACCCGGTATTATATTATCGATTTTCCGAATCTTAGTAATCGTCCCTATAATCTCGTTATTCTCGGTATATATTTTATTTATTATAATTTTATACTATCCTATATCTTATTAAAATTATTATTTTTATATTTTAACTTTATTATTTCTTTTTTTTATCGCGGGAATTTTATTCGTTAAAACTTTATTAACCTAATTAAGAAATAAGGCTAAGGATATAAAATAAAATATTTTTAAAAAATTATAATCTTCGTTAAAATAGGGAGCCTCTTTTAACTTTATTAAAAAATCGCGATTTAATATATTTAATTTCTCGGTAAAGACTTTTAATTTAGGATTATTATAGGTTTATTATAACACCTACCTAAAAACTTTATCCTTTTATATTATTTATATCTTTATTAAACCTAGTTAATAGGATAGTAAATTTATAAAGAGAAAGAAAAGATTAAGGCCGTAGCTCGGTATAAGTTTTTTAGATATATTAAAGTTAATATATATATATTAGACCCTTTAAGGCCTTTTAGACGGGTAATATATATCGGGTAATTAAAGATCCTTCGTTATTCTCTTTATAAAATATAAATTATATCTTTTTTCCCCCCTAGCTTTCTTTACGTCCTTATAATTTAATACGAGTAAATAATTTAGGTAAATTACCGCGAGACTCTATAAAATCTAAAACCCTCGTTAGTTATTAATTTTAAATTTAATAAGGGTTAGTCGTATTATCTTTTTTAATTTTATAATATCTATAAAGTATCCCTTATTTTAGAAGACTTTTATTTCGAATAAAACGAATATACCGAGTATTTAGAATAAAGTAAAACCTATTATTATTTCTTTTATATAAATCTTTTTTCCGGCTTTATAATTTTTAATATTATTTAATTTAAAAAGAAGATAGTAGTCCTCCTATCTTTTATTATTCCGGTATATATATTCCGTTAATTTAATAAGTTATATATTTAATAATTTAACCCGATTTATTAACTTTAATATTTAAATTTAGTTATTAATTTATTTATCCTTCGCTCTTTTTTTTAGGGACTTTTTAATATCTTCCTTTTCCTTAATTAGAATATCTTTTACTTCGTTTTACTCCGGGATAAATATTAATTTAAACGTTTAATTAATAATTACGCGTTTAGCCGCTTTTTCGTTATATATAATTTTAGCGTTCGTAAAGCCTTTTTATAATTATTTAAATAAATCGTCTACCGTAGACGGGATCGATCGAGTTATTATTATTATTTATATTATATCTACTAGGGGTTAATTATTTATTATAATTTAACTAACTCTTTTATTATCGCGCGTTATAGGGGTTCCGTTATTTTTTATATTTCGATCGCTATTATTTTTACCCTTAAAGTTATTAATAAGAGTTTATAAAAACTATATCGTTTTATTATTTATACTTATCTTAGGATTAACTAAATCGTTAAGGGTTTTAATAAAAAAAACGTTATATAAAACCGATTTAAAATATATATTAGGATTAATAGGTTAATTTTCCTTAATCGGGAACCTAAAGTATATATTAAGATAAATATTATTATTTTTAATAATCCGGAATATATATAGTATATTAGGACGGTTACTTTTCGGTTATTTCTACTCTCGACGTTTATCGAACTCGCTTTATGAATTTATTATTTAATTAATATCCGCTAGTAGTCTATCTAGTAGTTATTTTTATTTACTACTTTTATTTATAATATTTATTTTATATTTGCGTTTTCCTCGCCCTAAGCTACGGATCTTATCTTCGGAATTATTTTCTATTTTTATTTCTACTACCCGATATTAGCCGTACGTTATAAATAATATTAAGAAACGAAATAAAGATTTATTTACCTTAAGACTTTATTATTTTTATTAAGGATAAAAAGAGTTATTAAGTTAATCCCTAGTTTACTAGTATAAACTTAAATATAGGGTCGGTATTCTCGTTATCGATAACTTCTTTAATTACTCCCGCGGAGTTAACGGTCCTTTAATAATCTAATTATAAATCTACTTCCTTAATATTTAAATTAAATTTCTAATAATAACGAAGTATTTAGCCCTAGATCTTCGCTTAAATATATAATAAATATTAGTAGTATTATATTTAATATTATTTTTTTTAAATTTAACGGAGGGTCGGTTAACCTAGCGATATCCGCGAAAATAAACCTAATTATTAAATTATTATACCTTATTCTAAGATTAACGTCTAGTAGATTAAATCTTTATACGGCCGCGTAATTCGTCTACCGCTTTAGTATAACGGGTAATAATATAATATCTTTTATCCGCGTTTAGTCTAATATCTCGCTAGGAGATAAAAAAGATTATTATAATTAATTTAATTTACGTAACGACCTTTCGCTAGTATCTTTTAGTTACCCTCTTATATTATAGGCGATATATTATATTAAAATAAAGAGGGTACTCTAAATACCGTCGTTATTTAAACTATTAAAAAGTTTTAGAGTATTATCTTTATACTTTAAAATTAAAGTAGTAATGAACTCGTCCCTAGTAACTTTAACTATATATTATTTAAAGTCCGTTAAAGAGTTCGATATTAATTATACTTTAATCTCTTCTTTTATTTATTTTTAGTCCTTTTCCTTTATAATAATCTTTAAATAAAGCTCTATTAAATTTCTTAAAATAAGATTAAATTCGTTATTATTATAATCTTCGTATTTACGTAGAGGTATCGTAATTTTAATCTTAGTAATATAAAGTAAATAATATAGTTTCTAGCTCTAATATATTATTTATAATTTTATAAATAAAATCGTAATCGTAATTTAGTTATATCTTTTAATAATAATTATAAATTCTAATAATAAGGCTCGTAGTTAGTTAAAAATAATATTTATAAATAAGAATCGCTCGCGGTCGGTATTTATATTTATTTTACTCGGTTCGATCTCTTCGTTTAATAATTATAATTATTATACTCTTTACGTATAGAGGCTGGCCGGAAGAGTAGTCGATTATATATATATAATAACTTATTAATCGTATATAGTACGTTTTATAGTTAAGGTATTATTCGTAGTTAATAAATTCGTTAAAATAAAAGGGAAGGTAAGATTAGACTACTCTATTATTTATTAAAGAAAAGTAGATATAATATATTACTTTCTAGGTTATATATAAGGGGTATTTTTCCGAAATAACGCGGTATATATAATATTCCTATTATAGTTCTAATGTTTTTTATATAGATAGCTCGTATTTAATTAGGGTAGATAAATTATTAAAGGCGTTTTAAGTATTACGATTACTCTTTTATAAAAGAGTTAATAAAGAAGTTTTTAATAAATTATAGAATCTATTAATTTATAATTTTATCTTATAATAATAGGTACTCGCTAGTTTTTTAAATATTTGAAAATTTATTAAACTTTCTACCCCTACTCGTATTTAATATAATAAATCAAATAATTTTAGGTTTAATATAATACTTAGTTTTATATTCTCGTTAGATCTCTAATTATACGTATTACTATTACCGATATTAAAGATTATTATATATCCTATACTACGACCTCTTCTTTAACTATATATATCGTCGATAATAAAAGTCGTTAGATTCTTTATATTAATACTAGATCCCGAAGTAATCGGGTCCTAAATATTATAAACCTCCGTAGTATCCTAATTATTATTAAATCCCTTAGTATTCTAGTTCTTTTTTCTATATATATAATATTACTAGGATTTTCCTCCGATTACTTTATTATATATAAATCCTTATTTTAAAAATTATCGTCCGAGTTTAAATCGTAGTTATATTTAATAAGATTAAATACTAGGAGCTCCTCTTTATATTTAACGTAGATATCTATTTTTATTAAAAGTCTTTATAAATAATTATAGTAGAATCGTTTATACTTCTTCTCGTATAATTAAATTTTTATTTAATTTATAATAATCGTTAAGGTATCGCCTACGCGAGAAACCCCGGTAAAAAGGTAGAGACTAAAGAATATAACTTTTAACTTCTCGGATCTTATTATATAAAGGATTATTATAGACTTTTCTTCGCCTTAATAATTATTAATAATTCCGGTATTTATATTTTTTAATTTTATAATAAACGCTAGCGCTCGTCTCGTAAGATTAATTTATATAAGATAATTTATAAAGATAAGGATATCTTTAGTTTTAATTCCTCTTTAAATATAATATTAATAAAGTTTTATAATAAATTATAACTCCTATTTATTTTAACCGGATTAGGAGAAACTTATTTTATAATATTATCCGTCGGTATTAATCTAAATAAAGTTTATAAAGGTATTAAATAAATCTTTATATACTTCGGTAGTTATAACGATATTAGGGCGACTAGCCGAATTTATTATAAAAGTAATAAAACTTCTATATTAAATTCTAGAGATAATATTAATAATATTTATAATAATTCGGTATTATTTCGTTAGGTCGTATTTAGGGTAGCTTAGGATTACTTAATATTTATATATACTTTTATTTATCTATTTAACGAAAGGATTATATTTTATATTTTACTCTTTAAACGGTAGTTATTTATCGTCTTTTAATAAATATATAGTAGTTTTATATTATATTAAAATAACGAAGAGCTCCCCGTTATCGGCTTTATTAATTTTTTAAATAATAATATAATCGCCTTTAAAATTCTTCTTTAGGATTATATAACCCGAATTAATAAAAATTATAATAATAATAACGATATCCTTCGTAAGAATATCCTCTAAAAATAATAATTCGAGTATTTTAAATATATAATATTCCTCCTCACTATCGAATATATCGTCGTTTTTAACTTTATAAAATATCTCGCGAAAATATTTATAAAGTTTTTAATAATAGATTATATTCCCGGCTTCGTTTAATTTATATTTAATCTTCTTTTTTATTATTTATTATAACTCTTTAACTTTTTAAAAGATTACGTTTTTAAATATAGGCCCCGCTTTACCCCCGTAGTCCTCGAAGTCTATATTATTTATTAAGATAATATCTTTATTATTATAATCGATAAGATTATTATTATTATAATCCGAGTCTTTTTATTTTTAATTATTTTACGATTTATCGGGTTAAAGAGTATTACTAGTTTATATTATATTAGTTTAAAGATCGCTCTCGCTTTAGAACTCGCCGTTTTTAATAATTTTATTATCGTCTAGTTATACGCCTTTAAGGGTATTATTACCGCCTATAATAATATTATTAATAAAAGTAGGATTAATATTTAAGTTAAATCGACCGAAAAGGTTTACGATATATAATAATAAAATACCGAAACTCGTATTATAAAGTTTATAATAACGATTTATAATATTAAAAAATATCTCTCTAACTTTATTTATTATAACTACCGCGAGTTAATTATATTAACTTTAAAGGAGCGAAGAGCTAGGTTATTATTATAAATTATTAATATTATAAATTACGTATCGTTAGTTTTTATTTTCAATAACGGCCTATTCGGTCGTAAATAAATATAAAGGAACTATATATTTCTTTATAATTTTAATTCCTTTTTTACCGAGCCGAGTAAATTCGGTATTTAACTTCGTAATAAAAGAGTCTACTACTTTATTTATTAAATTTAGGACCTTTATCTTTTTACCGGCCGATATAAATAATATAATAATAATTATATCGAGTTTTATTTTCCCGGTTCCTTATAATCCCTTTAAGAGTCCGAGGGTATTAAATATATATAATAAATATTTTAATATACCTATTTAAAATTTATTTAGATCGATATTTTATTATCCGAGTTTAACCTTAAAATCTATTTCTTAAAGAATATTAACTACGGTCTAGATATATAGATTTTATCCGATAATAAATTATTACTATCGAGGGTTATAAATATAATTTATATCTTTTTTATATACGGGATTTAATATTTTAATAACGGCTAGTTTAAATTTATATAAGATATCGGATAAAAGAGAAACGATTTTAATTATTATTAACTCCGTATTAAAATAGAATTTCTTAAACTCTTCGCGTAATATATTTTATAAATCTATTAAATCAAAGACCGACTTTAATTTTAAATTACTTTAGTTATTCTTTTCGTACTTTTAAAAGCGGTTAAATATAATAATATAATCGAGCGAATTAATATAAAGAAAGGGTTTTAATAAAATAACTACCGTTTATTCTTTAATAAGAAATTTAATTACGAAATTATCTTCCGTCGAAAAACGATATATATAATTTAAGGGTAGGCGGAGGAGATTTATATAAATATAATTACCCTCTAATATAATTATTAAGGCGCGTAGTTAATATTCCTAGAACTAGGAATTCTTAATATCTTTTATTTTATTCTCTTTTTAATAAATAATAAATATACCCTCGGTAGTCTAGTACTCGTTATTATTAATATATATTAAATTAAATTAAATAATAAATTAATCTTTAGACGATTTATTATTAGTATAATTTAATCTTTCTAAACTTTATATTTCGTATCGGCCAAATTATTAAATTAATAAATATATAGTATATATACTCGCTTAAGATTAAATATAAATAATATTTCGCCGTATAAAATAAAAAATAAATCCGCCTTTAAAGTCGAAAAGAAAGTAGTAAATTTAATTTTATTATTCTTTAATTTAATAAATACGTCGAGTAATTAATTTTAGATATATTAAAAAACGCCTAAATTATTAATTTTTTATAGGATTCCTTTAGTCTACGCCTTCGCTAGGCGGGGGGAAAATTTTATATATATTAATTACTTTATAATACGGTAGGTAATTACTGAGACCTCCTATAATTTAATATAATAATCGAGGTATATTTATTTAATAAAATTATTTTAGGCGGGCTTATTTATAAAAGCCTTAAAATATATATAAATTAACAACTCGTTTTAAATATCGTTTATAGTATTTAGCCGGAATACCTAAATATAGAGTAATTACTCTTCGCGAGAGTAATCGGGAGTAGGTTCTTCTTTATTAATAAAAGTCTTAATCTAAATATATATACTAGATAACTAGTTATTATTCTCGTCTATATAAATTTTATATATTACGTGGGTATCTTTATTCTTAAATTATTTAATAGATTTACCTTAGCCTTCGAAGATAATTCTTATTTTATATAAAGAATTCTTCTTCTTTATAGGCGTAGTATTATTATCGGTTTATTTTTTAATAAAATTATCGGCTTCGTCGCGCTCGATAATCTAAAGATTTATATATATATTATTAATAGCTTTACCGGGGTTATCTTTATCTAGGCGAGTAACTACGGTTTATTATTTATTTAATATAATAAATTAATAAAATATTACTACCTAAAGTATAGAGGGGTATAGAATAAATAAAAGTTTAAAGAGGCGAAATTATAAAGTCCGTTAATTAAGATTCTTATTAATAATAATAATTATTTATTTACGTAAAAGGTAATCTCTTTTTATATTATTACTCCTAACTCGGCGATTATATAAAGAAATTAAATAAAAAATTAAATAAATTATAAATAATTTAAGATATAAGAATCTTCGACGTAGATTAAATTTAATAAAATAAGACTACGGAGTTTATTAACGGAATCCTAAAGTAGTAGTAATTATTTATTTATAAAACTCGTAATTCCTCGTATATAACTACTTTTATTAATAGTAATTATATATAAATAAGGAGGTAGAAATACTACAATCGGTAAATAAAGGTATAAAAATATTTATAATAATTAAAAGTATATTAAACTCTTCGTAGTATAGTCGTATTTAAAGTTAAGCGAGTAAAGTAAAGTATTAGTTATAGTAACCTATTTTTTATAACTAATTAATAATATTTATAAAAGGTAAGATTTCTAGTAATAAGGTATTTATAATTAGATATTTATATAAATCTTAGATAAATAATTTCTAAAAAGCTCGTACCGTTTTAAAATAAATAGTTAATAAATATAGAGATATAAATTTTACGATAATAAATATCCTAATCGGCGGGTATTTTAGACGTTAACTCGTTATATAATAAATATCTTAATATATATAAATACCGGTATATTCGCCGGTTATTATTATCGAGGTACTCGGGAATAAAGTAGTAAAAAGAGTAGAATTAAAAAATCCGGTCTTAAATAAATTAATGTATCAAGAATTACGGTTTAGTTTCGTTATTATAATTTTATTTTATAAATTAACTCTCAATAAATAGTCTTCGGTAGAGATAAACGTAAAAGAAATAATTATAACTATTTAATAACTTTATATTCGGGCTTTATATTTATGAACCGTCGAGTAGAATAAATTAATTAAATTATACCTTAAAGCGATTCGATATAAAGTACGATCTTTACCGGTATTTATTATAAAAACCCCCGTTAATTTATAAAGTAGTAATTTTTTATTTAAAGAATAATCTTTATCCTCTTATTCCTCCTTAATCCGCTTTCTGGAAATAAATTTATTTTTATATTACTTTTTATCCGCGAGCTAAACGTTTATACCGGTAGTATTATCGTCCTCGAAGATTATTATAGTTATAAAATATTTCTCGGCGCGTTTAACTAAAGGAGCCTTAAGGTATTTAAATTTATAATTATAAATATATTTCTCTTTAACGGGAGTACCTTCGGTAGTCGTATTTTTATTAGCGACGGTAATATTTTTTATAACGATATTATTATTAGCGTCCCTATTATTAATTAGATCGGGCTCGATAATAATAATTTTATATTTTATACCCGTCTTTTTCTTAAAAATAGTAATAGGGTTTACTCGCCGTTAATAAAAATATTAATATTAATACTCGCTTTAATTATAGGAGTATATTTTTTAAGAATAATTTTAGGCTTAACGGGTTTAACCTTATTATAATTAATTATAATAATAATACGAAGGATATTTATAAATAAAGTACCTACTCGATTATTAGAGCCGATATATCTTTTATAATTTTAAAAGTAAATATCCGTAGCCTTAATAACCCTTCTATTTAATTATATATATTCTCGATATAATTATATAGTTAAATTAAATAGAAAACGAGTCGAGATAATTTACGGGTAAACTATTTATTCCTTTTACGAATTAATAAATTAAGAATATTAGTAGTATAAAGACTAAATTTTATTAGGAAAAAACGAAAGATTTAGTCTAAATCTATCTTCGAGTTAACTAGGAAGACTTTCGCTTAATACGCGGTATAAAAACCTTCGAGAAGCCGATTATTAATATCGTTTATATTATATTATATACTACTACTTATTATAGTTATAAATTAAGTATTATCTATAGGCTCTTATAATTTATTATTATTATTAGTCCTTAATACTTTCGCTTTTTTAATAAAGGAGGGTTTCGGAGTTATATTACTCCCTCTTTTATTATCGGTATAAGTATAAAAAACGTATATACGTCTCGGATCTTTTAGTAATAACTCCTTTTATTTATTTTATTATAATAATTATTAATAGCCCTAATCTTAAATATAGTTAATAAATTAGATAATAAAGAAGATTAAATATATATAAACCGGTGAAATTATAAATAAACTAAGTCGTTATTCTTTAATATCGGCGGAATATCTAGTAATATATTATTCTAAAGATAAGGACTTAAAAAATCTAAATATTAAACCGCTAAAATATTATTTATTTATTAGCGTAAATCGGCTCGCGGCGGGTAACCTCTAAAGTTTTATTATATAAAAAATCTAGATATTACCCGTATATTTATTCGAAGAATCTACTTTTATTATTATACGGAAGACTATAAATTAATAGGAAATAAATCAAATATTATTTAATAATATATATTATATAAGAAAGTATATTTAATAAATATCGAACTCGTTTATTAAATACCCCCTTTTCGACTTTTATTTCGGATATCCGATCTTACTTAACTATATATATAATATAATAATTATAAAGCGATAGTATTACCGCGGTAAATAAATATTATAATATTACGTATATATAAATATTATAGGCGGAATTTTATAAACTCTAATAAATTTAATAGATACCTACTATATTATAAAGTCTTCGTCGATAATTATTTATATAAGAAATCGTAAGTTTTACTTTTTCTACCTCGGCGACTCCCGTAATTAATAAAATTAATAATATATATTTAGAGAGACGACGAGGTTATAGAAATAAATAATATAAAAGGAATTAATATAAAGTCTTTCGCCGTCGATATAAAAGATATTAATATAAATATAAAGATTATTATTTATTAAATATACTTGAACCGGCTTAATTATAATAATTTAAAATATAATAAATAAAAGAAGTTATTAATTTTATCCTTTAATATCGGGCGTAAAGGTCTTTTATTTATATCTTTATATATTCGGGTAAAAACGTTTACGGAAAGTAATAATCGTCGTATAAAAATAAATATTAAATTTAATAAAGTAAATATTAACCTTATAAAGTTTAATAAATATTCTTAATTTATTAATAAAATAAAAGGAGTATATTATTCGTTTTTAAATATATACGACTACGCGCTCGCTTAATGATTTTACAAGGAAAAAGTAATTAAAGGCGGTCGCGATAAATTTTTTTATAATATTCGACTCGAACTACTATATAGCCTCTTTAATTATAAGAATACCGATAATTTAACCGAAATATAAAATAATATTATATTTAGAATCGACGAAGATAAATAAATAAAATAGATATTTAATATTTAATTAAAGATCTAAAGGACCGAGTTAAAGAATTATAATATTTTATATCGAGATATTATTAAGGCCCTCCGATTTCTTTTAGGGCACCGGTCGTTTAAAGATAAAATAATATTTAAACCCGTATACTAGTATAATAATAATAATATATATATATATATATTAAGATATATACCGGCGACTAGTAGTAGTAGATATAAAAAAACTTCCTAATAAAGTTACCGTAGTATTATTATTTCTTTCTACGAATAAAACTTTATTTATATAATATAAGGGTAACCTAGTCATATAACTAATTTATTTTACTATAAGAAATCTAAAGATATAAATATAACGAGGTTAAAAACGGCCGGGTTTAATATTTTTAAAACTTCTACCTATTATACCTAATAACGGCGAATATATTAAATCCGATATATAATATAAATCTATATTAATTATACTCGACTATTAATATATTAGAAACTTTTACCCAAGATAATCTTAAAATCCTAATTTTAAATTAGCGATTAGAACCGTAGCGATTATAGGTCTCTTTATTATATATATAAATTAAAAGATTTAATCCTATTATTTAATTATTATAAATTTTATAGTAGATTATAAGGAGTAAATTTTAATTATAAAAGTTAAAAACGGCCGATAATATACGATTTATATAATATTATTAAATAAATAAGGAAACTTCTAAAATAAATAATACCTCCGAACCTACTCTTTTATTTAATCCTAAATTCGGCGATAGCGCAAAGAAAATATCCTAGAGAATAATAATTAATAGGTATATCTAATATATAATTTTATTTAATTATATACTACGGTTAATATATATAGAGTTATACTAGTCGATATATTATATTAACTACTTAAAAATACGATTAATTATTTCTTTAAATAAATTATTTTAATTATTAAAGAGAGCGCGCTTATTATTAAAAAATTAAAAAGGGCGAAGGTAGGACTAAAGAATATACTAAGAATAATATAATTAAACGAAAGATTTCGTATTATTCTAGCCTTTTACGACTTAAAGAACTATAAATACTATAGTACCGTCGTATAATAAATAGGTAAAGACCGAAGAGCGATTATATAATAATTAATACTAGTAATTACTCCGCTACTAGTCGATTTATATAAAAGGGAACTTTATTACGTACGGGTATTTATAAACTTTATATTAATTATTTAATACCGTTTATATAATAATAAGATATTAGGATATCTCTAAAATATACTCTACCGTTTTAATAAATTAAAGAATTATTTTCGTTAGTATAAACTAAATAACGGAGTAAACTTAGACGGTTATTTTAATATCTTAAAACTTTATATAATAACGTATTATATAGAGTAAATTCGAATATTCGGCGTTATAGATAATTATAATACCGAATATAAAGAAGTAATATATCGTTATTTAATTAAACTTTTCTTCGAGTTAATTAATAAATAAAAGGTTTTTTAGAAATAACTCGTCCGTTATATTTCCCGTTACCTACGAATACTAGTTATAAAGAATAATTTACTTTATTTTATAATAAGATTATTTATTTTAAAAATAGTAACCCTTATAATTAAGGTATTAAAACTTAATCGCGGGATTCGATTATTTAGGTTTTAATACGATCTAAAGTCTTAAGAAAAGAAGAGAGTTTTAAAAATAAAATTTAATACCGCGTATTAATACCCGCTATCCGTAATATAAAAGAAATTATATATCGAATATTTTCTAGAGGTATTAGCCGTTTATATACGCTAATACTAATAGGAAGGGGGTAAAGAATTAACGATTATTAAAATTACGAATAAAAGAGAAATTAATCCTATTTAAATTAATTTATACTTTATTTATCTTTATCCGTCTTTATAATATTAGAAGTTAAACGGGAAAAATTTAAAAGACCTAAAGAACCTAGTTATAGACCGCGTAATATATAAAATTAATTAATAAAGTTAAAGAGAGTAGAGATATAACTATATTTCAATATAAAAAGTATAATTATAATTTTATATAATTTCTCTTTATAGTTAAAGTCCTACCTAGCTCCGGTTTCTTTTAACGATATCGAATATAAATTATTAAAATATTAAGAGTAAACTATTCTAATATAGTTATACCCTCGTCGATTTTTTAAAGATTCGTAATAAAGGCTCTCCGTATAAGACTTATAATATAATAAGATAGAAATATAACCGGTAAATTTAACTATTAAACGGAGAATACTCGGGGGGCGTTAAATTATCCTTATAATAAAAATTATAAAAAGTATATATATTATACCGGTATATATAAATAAGATTATAGGAAAAGACGATGTATCTTATATTAATAATTATACCGATTAGGACTTATATAATTTAATCTATAATAAGGACTTTCTAATATAAAGGATATAAATAAATAATTAAATCTACTATAATTATAATAGGCGAAGGTAGATTATATAATTAGTATAGTATTTAAATTTATAATATACTACCTAACCTATAGACTACGCGCGAATAATTAAGATAATAAATATTATAGGATAAACTACGGGGGTAAATTATAATATATTCGATTATAAATAATAAGAAATCGTTCTATTATAAGATATAGGTTAATTACTCTTATATTAATTAAAGTTAAGACTCGGTTTTTTTTTATTACCCGATTTTACCGCCGGAATAAATAAATAATAAAGTAATACCTCGATATTAACGGATATACGGAAGATTATTAAATATAATATTTACGATAACTAGGGACGGGCTAATTAAGAATAAGTTTAAAAAACTTTAATAATATAATATAGTCGGCGAAGATTATAAAAGCGAAGCTAGGTATCGATAAAGCCGTATATTTATTAATTCTTATATAATTATAGAAATAATTAAAGGCTATAAGTCTCCTAGGTTAAAAACTAAATATAATAAATATAAGAAATTATTTATAACTTATTTTCGCCGGTATTTATAACGAGTTCGTTTATATATTCGGCGATATTCTTAAATAATAGAAGGACTAGTATTTACTTTTTCTTATTTAAAAAAATAACTATAATAAAAAAAGGCGGGTAAAGATTAAACAATATTATATAAATACCTAAAAAGATTAAGGACTCTCGAGCGCCGAGTTATTAAAAGAATTAGATAATAGGCGGAACTTTATTTATATAAATAAAAATATTAATCGGATTAACTCTATCCGCTATATAATATTATATATTAAAAACGGTATAAACTAGAGTATAATTTATACGGTTTAGGATATTTAGAAAAGTAGTATATATATAGGGCTAACGAGTATAGACGATCTCGATTTTAGAAAATTTATATCCTTAATTAAAACCGACCTAAATTATAATAATAAAAAAGACGTGATTATCTACGCCCGCTTTAATTTATTAAGTATAATTATTTTTAATAAATAGGAATAAAGAGTAGCGCTAATAAAAATATATATTTAAGATATTAAATATTTTTCTTTTAATATCCGAAAGTGATTAATCGAGTATTATATAATATATATAATAATAAACCCCCTTTAAAGAACCGAGATCTTTAATTAAAACTCGAGTAACCTAAACGGCGAGGCTCTCGATATATAATTAAAACGAAAATATTAGGTTTAAATAAGAAAAAGGGTATTAATTATAATAATAAATTTAATAATTAAAAATAATCGGCTTCTTTAATATAGACTTTAAGAATTAATATTTATAACGTTTAATAAATATTAATTATATTTAATAAACTAGGATTAGACCCTTAAGGTCTAATCCTATTAAATTTAATTTTTTAAAAATAAATAATTTCCCCCCTTTCCCCCGACCGCGTAAATTCTACTTTTATTAATAATTACTATTTTTTAATACCCTTTTTCCGCTTTATTTAATCCGATTAAAGTAGTATATAAAATCGTAATTTATACTCTAATAATATACTATCTAATAGAGTAAATTTACGATTTATAATTAAGAAATATTTAATATTAATCTAGTTATCTCTTAAGATTATTATAAAGATAACGTATCCTATAAAGACTTATAGCGGAATAATCGTTACTCTAACTCGGAATTAGAATATAACTATAACGATTCGGATTCTAGCGATAAAGAGAATAAATAACCCGGAAATAATAAAAAATAAAATTACTTTAAAACTTTCTTAAATAATAAATATATAAAGATAAGAATAGATATCTCGGATTATATATAATCGAATCTAATTAACTTAATTATAGGTTAGAGTTATTATAGGTAAATTATTTTATAGAAGATTGAATAAAGGGAGGCTTTAACGGTAAAATTAATCTATATTCTATAACTATTTAATATTTATAAAAATTAATATAAATACGATCTTTACCTTTAGAGTAGTACGAAACGCCGGATAAAAATAAAATCTCGCGAGATATATATTATTATCGTTCTTAATTACGAGAAGTTTTTAAAAACGATCGTTTTAATTAAATATACCCGTAATCTAGGTAAAAGTAAAGAGCTTTAACCGGATAATAACCCTTAATAAATTAATAATCGGATATAATATATATAGGACGTCGTAATTAAAAACTCGGGGTTAAAAGTCGAAATTAAATTTAATAAAATCGATAATTAATTTACCCTAGCCGAAATACGGAAGATTAGATTTATTTAAGTAAATATTTCATATTAAAACTAATTTAATATATAATTATTCGACTTTTTTAAATAATAACGCGCCTATATCTTAACGATCGTACGAATTATAATAATTACTATATATATATAAAATAGTTTATAATAAAACGTAATCTCTCTCGCCGCTAAATTATTATACCGCTAAACTTTTATATATTTTAATATAAGATATACTCTAGTTTAATAGTATAATTAACGAAGGTATAAGTTAATAATAAAATAAATAAATAAACGAACCCTATTCTAATAAAAGTATTTATTTATATAATATTTAAACTATCGAAGAACGGTTTTACTAATGAAAAGAATATAAAAAAATTCTTTAAACCCCTCCTTAATCTCTTAATTATATTTACTACTATAATAATAGTATATACTATCTCGGAGTACCTTACTAGAGAGTATAAAATCGAGAAATTTAAAAAGGAGAGAGCCTAGAATAAATACTCGTATTTTTTTATTATTATTAATAAATATATTATAACTAGTTAACGAGAGTCAATATTAAATTAATAAAAAAGAATATAAAGAGTATAAATAAATCTTAATAGTAAAAAGTATAAAACCTATATTCGTAGGGTACTATTAAAGGGGGTAAAGGATACTATTAAAAATATAAAAAGATTCGACTCTAATAACGATATAATTATAATAAACCTCGGTAATCGTTAAATATACGATCTACCCTTCGTTAATAATTTAAATAACGACGAATAAATTAATCTTTTAGATAATAAACTTTAAAATAATCTTTTTATATTATTTAATAATATAAGAAATATATAGGTTAATATACGTAAAGTAATAACCTTAAAATAAATTAATTAGGCGTTTATAATTTATCTTTTTATAACCCGTATATCCTAATACCCCTAATCTTTACTATTACCCGAATACTAGTATTAAATTCTTAATACGTAAATTTAATAAAGTATAACTATTTTAGACCTAATTAATTTATTATTTATAATAAAATATCGCCCCCGACTCGCTTTTATCTTTATTACGGAATTTTAGATAAACCTCCGCTAGAATAAAAAAACCTAATAATAATATAAAGACTAAAGTATAGAGCGGCTCGCGTAAGAGATTTAAACTTAAAGAGAAATATACCTTTAATATTATATAAAGAGAAAAATAACTAAAAGATTAAGTTATTTTTAAATTATAAAGATTTAAGGAATTTTAGGCCGCCTTTATACTGGAAAAACCTAATTAGGTTTAATATAAAAGAAATAATATTAACTCGATTATATCGAGTAATAATAAGAATAAATATAAAATTTATATTAAATAATTAGGGAAAAAATTACGAGTAATAATAAAGTTTAAAAAGGGTAAAATTAAAGAAAAATAAAGATAATAATATACTTTACGTAAAGTTTAATAAATAATAATATATTAATTAAATAATATAGTAAAGAAGTCGGAAAAAAATAGATAATAACTATATATCGAATAAGATTAATAATTATTTATAAAATTCTAATAAATATATATTTAGTACTAAGCGCGTAAATTTATATAATATTAATAATAATAGTAGTAGTAGTATATCGGTAAATTTTCAAAACTCCTATTAAAACCCTAGTTACCGACCGCGCGGATAGGGCTAGTAATATCCTACTAGTAACTTTTACTAAAAAAAGTTATTAATAAGATACTATTAATAGTTTTAATTTACGAATAAGACTACTAACGTCCTATTAATAGGTTTAGTAAGTTAGGGGTCTAGGTAGGTAACTTTTAATAAATTTAATAAATCGGGGGTTTAGATAGTATCCTATTAATAACTCTAAATTAATTTTAGTAAGATTAATAATTTTAGTAATTTATATATATTGTTAATATATTAATAATAACTAGCCCTATTATAGGGCTGAAATAAATAAAGTTTTATAATCGTTATTATTAATAATAGTGACCCCTAGCGACGATTATTAACGCCAGCGACCTACCGGGCCCGGAATAATAAATTTTAATAAAAGTTCTTACGGGGGCGTTACCTAGATATATCCGGGGAGTATATATATATAAATACTAAACTATTTCCTATACTATGACGTATACCTTAGTATATACTATAATTATATATAGAATAGAGGGCTTTCGTCTAATGTTTTAGAGACTACTACGGGGGGCGTATATCGTATACTATTCAAAATATCTTTACGTATACTATTCGTATACTATTCAATAGTATACGTAAGCTACGTATACTATTATGTATATTATAGGGTATATTATAACCTATATTATAACTTATACTATAACGTATACTAATACGTATATAAATACGTATACTATAGGGTATATAATAGGCCTATTTGTTTAATATTTAAATTACTAATTATTTATCGAGTTACTGAACCTATTAATAATAAATACTATTTATTAATAGGACTCTATCTAGACCCTTAATTTACTAATCCTACTAAACCTCGGGTCGGTATTTAATATAGAGTTTCAATATAAACCCGTAGACGGCTTTCTAATAGGGCTGATAACGCTTAGAGTATACTAATATTTACTTTTAAGATTTACCGATGTAAGGGCGGCGATTTAAATTACGGCGGAGAAATCGCTAAAGATTAATAAAGCGATAAGAACGAAGAAACTATTGAAATCGATAAGACTATAAATAACGATATAAATAAATAAAATAATAATATAAATTTATATATTTAATAAACGTATTATCCTAATAGCGATATATACGTTTATTAAATACGATCTATTAATAATAACTTACGCGTTTAATAAATATAATACTCCGACTATAATATAATCGCCCGATACGATTCGCGCGTATTCGTATTTAGTATAACTATATAAGATAGTAAATAATAACTATTAATAGGAAAAGGCTACTCTTAGTAACTCTTAACGAAAATAAATATTAAAATAATCTTTAGGGCTAGCACATGAGTTAAATAGATCTAAATATATTTTACGTATTTTTTAATAGAATACTAGCTCCTCGCTTTATTAATATTAAACGAATATTTAGCTCTTTAATTTAGAGAGGTTAAATTTCGCTCCTATATTTAGAAAATAAGTTATAAATAATAAATTTACTCCTATATTAAATATATATAATATACCCGATATAAAAAGAGTACGTTTAGTATTATTAATATTATATTAAAGTTTAATAGTTTTAATATTATATAGAATAGATATATAATCTCTAATTTCTTTAGTTTATAGGCCGGAATAAGGCCGTATATCGATAAAATTATACTAGTTCATAACCGAGCTTCGGGTATATCCGCTATTAATAATATATAAATAAAAGATATTTATTTTTAAGGTAATTACTATTAGTATTAACGTACCCCGAATAAAGTAATCGTCGGGCGGTTCTTCTAAATAAATTAAATTATTTATAAAGTAAATAGAATTATCCTCCTCTATTTTAAATAGTTTTCGTTTTTTATTAACTAAATAGGCCGCCTTTTCAATTTCTATCTTGAATTTATTAAGTTTCTATTCTAGATATAAGCGCTAGTATTTAGTTTTAAGGTACTAGTACTTTTTCCCTAATTCTTTATAAGAGTTATATATCTCGTGAGGTTTAATAAATTTATTTCCTCTTTATCGAGGTTAACCTTTAATCGTAATTATTATAACTAGGGTTTTTAATATAAATATTCGCTTTTCTTTATTTATAGTAACTAGGGCCACCTCTTTAAAAATATATACACCGGTACTATAAAAGGTATAAGATTATATATATAATATTTAAAATATAGTATAGAGATCCTCTAACCTTATAAAATAAAGTTAAATTAAATATATTTAAAGTAATTTAAACAATACCTTAAAGTTAGCGATTACGATATCTATTTATTAAAACTATTTAATATAGTCGGTTATATCCTTAATAGTATCGTTATTTAAAGATATATCCTTAATAGTACCACTACCTAGAGATATAGTATATAACTAGTATATTAACTCGGTATAGATATTAGAGCCTTTAGGTTTAAAGTTTTTCGTAATATAATTTAAGATTTCGTTTAATTAAATTAAATTCTTAATATTTTAATAGCCGGTGTATCCGAGTCGATTTCGGATAATTATATATATTTTCGTATTAATTACGGAGTTTAGATTTTCCGGCCGGAGGTTATTAAAAATAAAGAAGTCGGTAATACCCTCGAGTTATTTAGAGTACTACTCTAGAGTATTAAAGATTATAATCGACGTAAAGAGGAAACTACCGGTAGAAACCGACGGGGTTATTATATCTACTATAATAATAATATACCTAGGGATTTAGGGGACGATAACGTTAAGAATAAATTAAATAATAAAGACGAGGATAATAAAAATAAGAATATTATAAATATTCTAAATCTAGTTCTAACTCTAAGGCTAAAGAGTTTAGTATTATTTAATAATTTAAATAATTTAATACTAGTACCTAAATTAGAGTCTTCCGATAGAGGGTCTTCGGGGTCTTAATAGTCGCTATCGCGGTTATTATTATTATCTAAAATAATAGGATTAACCCTAAGGTATTAAATAAAATAAGGGAAATATATATATATAGAGCGACGATAGGCTTTAATAACTAAATTAAAATAAAAGACTAGATAGAGACTAGACGAGTTAGAATAAATTTAATATAATTTAGATATAGGATTTACTATTTTATTAATAACGGGATTTATAATTATTATATAAACGTTTATCCCAAAGGATAACGACTACTAATAACGAATAATCACGGGGAAATAGTATAACTAATAGAGTTAAGACCCTAAATAACCGGTTTATTACTAGATATAAGTCTTTTCTAAATATTCTTAATATAATTAATAGTATTAACGCCTTAAGTAGCTATTTTTTAGTTAAATATAGATATTTTCTAGATACTCCTAACGTAATAATAATAATAAACCGTTAGGATCGATAGGATAAATAGGATTTATAAAAATCGATAATAGATCTAGGAATTAAAGAGTTTTTAAGGCTCGAAAGGAGGTTATTTATAAATAATCCTTAACGGAGTCGGAGGTAACTCTATAGAATTAAGAGATAGAAGTTAGTAGAGAGTACTGTTAATATTAATAAAGTTAATATAGGCCCTACTTTAATAAAAATAGTATTTAAATAATTAGTACTATCGTCGTTAATAATAGTAAATCTTTATATAATATTAATATTCTTCTTAGAAGTAGGTATTATTCTAGGGGCTAGTTAACGGGCAAAGTTTTAATTAATTATAAAAATAATAAATTATAATTTACCCTATTTGTCCTAACTTTTTACTAGATTTTATACTATATACCCCGATAACCGGTAACTATTATCTAATAAGTTTATTTATTATTTAAAGATTATAATATAATAGTCGTTAAGCTTTATAGGAGTAAATTAGACTATAAATACTACTATTAATTATACTATAGATAAGTAGGTATACTAGTTGGATATAGAGTATTTATACTCTAGAACGGTCGCTATATAACCCGGGTTTATAACCTATTAAAATTATAAAAAAATACCTAATTATTCTATAGAACTATGAGAATATACAAGACTATATATTATAGAGAATCTGTATATAGATTCTAGATCACGTGACTACGTCACGTGACATACTGAGCCTTAGTATATTTTAATAATACTTTACTAATTTAATATTTAACTATATAAGTAATTAATTAAAAAAGAAAATTACCTCTATATTTTAATTCTTATAAAATACTTTGAATTAGAAGTCGAGGTCGGTAAATTCTATAATTATTATAAGTTAATTTTTATTTATTCTTATTAATTATTAATATATTTAAGGATAAGGTTAAAGAGTAGACTAAAAATAAATAATTAAAAAAATAAATTTAAATAATATTATAATACTAAATATTAATTAATATTATTAAATCTTATTATTCTACGTCTAATTTTAACTATATATTTAACTTCGCGAGGTAATATATAAATATTTTAGAGACTAATAAAAATAAGTATTTATATTATTATTTTAAATATTTTTTATTTTTTATTTTTTACTTTCTAATTATTTAGTAATTTTTACTAATTATATTATTAGTCGTTTTTATAATATTTATAATTAAAGTTATATTATATATCGACTAGAAAATTAACTAGAATATATTTATTAAATTATTTTATATTCAAAATAAATTATTATTTTAATTTAATAAAATAATTTAATTTTCGAAATATTAATATAATTTTATAAAGCTAGTACGCGTTACGTTTAAAGACTACCGTCGTAATAATAATATTAAGAATTTAATCCCCGATCCGGATAATAATAATAATATTTTTTTTACTAGTATATTTTTATTATTTATAATCGAAAATTAACCGCGCTCTTTAAAATCGTAGTTAGCGTAAAGATCGAAATAAATTTTATTATATTATAAACTCTTTATATAATTTACGAGTAGATAATACGTTTTTATATAAATATATTTACGAGTTAATATATTTTTTATTTATATATTATTAGGAGCTAGAATTTAAGTATCTAGAATTTACTTTCTAAATCTTTTATACTATATTTATATTATATACTATTTAGTAAATTAAATTAATTATATTCGATATTTATAATTACTTATTATCTACTATTAATAATATTATAACGTTGAAGTATATAATTAATATATTATACTAAAGAATAATACTAAAGTTCTATATTAATAATATAATATAGAAGTTTATTTATAAATTTTAATTATACTAAATTAATATTTTATTAGATAGAATACTAAAAGTTATCGGTAAATCTCAAAAACTCCTATTAAAACCCTAGTTACCGACCGCGCGGATAGGGCTAGTAGCGTCCTACTAGTAGCTTTTACTAAGAAAAATTATTAATAAGACGTTATTAGTAACCTTAATTTACGGATAAAACTACTAACGTTCTATTAGTAGGTTTAGTAAATTAGGGGTCTAGGTAAATAACTTTTAATAAATTTAATAAATCGGGGGTCCGGGTAGTATCCTATTAATAACTCTAAATTAATTTTAGTAGGATTAGTAACTTTAATAATTTATATATATTATTAATATATTAATAATAGCTAGCCCTATTATAGGGCTAAAATAAATAAAGTTTTATAATCGTCGTTATTAATAGTAGCGACCCCTAGCGATAACTATTAACGCTAGCGACCTACCGGGCCCGGAATAATAAATTTTAATAAAAATTCTCGCGGGGGCGTTACCTAGATATATTTAAAAAGTATATATATATAAATACTATACTATTTCGTATACTATAACGTATACCTTGGTGTATATTATAATTACGTATACTATAAAAGGCTTCGTCTAATGTTTTAGGGGCTACTACGGGGGGCGTATATCGTATACTATTTAAAATACTTTTACGTATACTATTCGTATATTATTTATATACTAGTTAATAATATACGCAAGCTGCGTACGTTATTACGTATACTATAGAGTATACTATAACCTATACTATAACCTATACTATAGCGCATACTAATACGTATATAAATACGTATACTATAGGGTATATAATGGGCCTATTCGTTTAATATTTAAATTATTAATTATTTATCGAGTTACTAAATCTATTAATAGTAAATACTATTTATTAATAAGACCCTACCCGGACCCCTGACTTATTAATCCTATTAAACCTCGGGTCGGTATTTAATATAAAGTTTTAATATAAATTTATAGACGGTTTTCTAATAGAGCTGATAGCGTTTAGAGTATATTAATATTTACTTTTAAGATTTGCCGATAGTATCGAGTTTAAGAGATAATATTAAATTATTCTAAAAAGAGGGACTAGTTTTAATAAAGAGTATTAATTCTAAAAAAGAGTATTAATACTAAACTAGGATACTAAAATAGAGTAATAAAAATATAATATTAAAGATATAATAATCTATAATATTAATAATACGCGAATAAAGATCTATTATTAAAATCGTTCTAGGTACTAATAATATTCTTTTAATCCTATTATTAAAATACTTTCTTATTAATATATTAATAGATATTTATTAAATATTAATAGTATTCTTTTAAATTTATACTACTAAAATAATACTCCTATAATAATACTCCTAATATAATATTCTTTAAATCTTACTTTTAATATAATATTCTTTAAACCGTAATCCCTAAGATTTTATAATTAAGATAACACTACTACTATAGCGGAACTATACTACTACAAATATAATAAGAATTAATAATATTATTAAAACCGCTATAAAAAAGGTATATTTAAGAACTATATTATTAAGACTTATACTATTAATATATATAATCTATTTTCGAAATTAAACTATTAAAACTATACTACTAGAATAATATACTAAAGTTATAAAAATAAATCTTATTACTAAAAACTATACTACTAAAACTTACTCGCTTTATTAAAGAGAGGATAATATCTTTATTAATTATCTATTAATAACCTATTGATAAATAGTATAATTTAATTTATAATTTTATATTATTAATTAAAACTTATTATTAACTAACCTAAAAAGGTTATTAATATTATATTAACTACTTATTTAAATTAAATTTATATAAATTCTACCTAATTTTTTTTAAACTACTATCTACTAATTAATAGAAAATTATAATATATTTATAAAATATAAAAGCGACTCTAAGGTAAATAATAAAAAGTTATTTAAGATAAAAAAGTCCTAATTATCTATTATACTATATTAAGACTAGATCTTAATAGTTAGGATTCGAGTTAAAGACTACGTATATAATACGTAACTTTTACGTTAATTTTATTGGTTAATAATCGTAACCGATAAGTTATTAATATTATAATTAAATATATTATTATATAACTAACTAGTTACTCCTAGCTCCTAAAAATTCTTATAAATTAATTCTTTTACTAAGTAATAAAAATCTTTATTAAATTTATATATTTACTCTTATATTATTATATATACCTTGGGTATTATAACTTAATAATTTTAATCTCTTTAGATCTTTTTAGGTAATAATTCGTTAAAAGTATAAAAACAAATTAAATATAATATAAATATATTAATAATACAAGCTCTTTCGACGAGCTTAGGGAATTTATTATTAATATTAAATTATACGATATAAAGTATCGTCAAGGAATCCTTTGAAAGTATATAGCGCTCTTAATTATTAAACGCGAAAACGAGTAATTAAAACACGAAATCTAAAACTACTCCTATAATATTAAAGATAAATAGTTATTAATTATATTATTTATTATTATACCTAAAGATTTACCCCCGGTAATATCCGAGAGTAATTCGACCGTCGGTCGTAATTAATATAATAAGGGTATTAGGCTATAGTACCTAGGGTATATATAATAATATAAAAATAAATATATAGATTTAGTAAAGATCTTTATTCGTTACTCGATAAAAGAATTAATCTTTAAGGAACTTTAAGAGCTAGAAGTAACTAGCTACTTATATAGTATAATATTTAATTATAATATTAATAGTTTATCGGCTACGTTATTAATTAATAAGATTAATATAAAAACTATTTATTATATAAATGGCCTTTGGCCCGAGTCCTAACTATTAAGGTCCAACCTTAATATAATATAATAATATTTTTAAAAACTTAGTTTATAATTAATATTTTATAGATTTAATACCCACTAGTACTAGCTCGAGGGAAAGTTCGCTCGCTCGTAGATTTTTAACTACTCGCCTAGTTACTCGCCTAGTTACTCGCCTAGTTACTATACTATTTACTTTACTAGTTACTTTACTAATTACTTTACTATTTACTTTACTAGTTATATTACGAGTTATATTATTAACCTAGTTAACTTAATAGAATTAGGAATAATTTTAACTATTAAAGTAAATCGCTCTTTAATACTCGAATAATTATAGCCTCTATAATTATAACTCTAATAATTACGGAGAATTATAAATAGAATCTCTATGGACCCCGAATTACTACGGCGCTACGAGCGCGAAAACTATTATATATAATAATAGGTAGAAATACTTCTTGATTAAAGTAATTATCTATAACGGATAAAAGCGAATATATATATAAGACCTTATTACTAAACATTACTAAGTATCTATTTAGTTAATAATTATTAAGTAGTTCTATACTTCTAATACTCTTACTCGAATAAAATTCTTTATTAAGAAGTCTCTAAAATAGCCCCGAACTCCCTTTATTTTAAGGTCGTTATAATAAACTATAAAGATCCAAAGTATAAATTTTTGAGATTTAGTTATAGGTTTAAATTATAAGGTTAAATTGAATTAATAGTTTAAAACCTCCGTATAAGCCCGTAAAGCTACGTTTTAGTAGTTATAAATATAAAATAACTTTTAAGAAAGCGCTAATACACTTTTATAAAGAGAAGGTAGTTATTATAAATTCAAAATTATATAAAAGATATTTAAATAAATTTTAGGAAAAGTCTTTAATTAATTTATTAACGATTTACTCTATAATCGGAATATTACGGAACTCGATTTCGCTTAATATAATCTTCTCGCGCCATAAATAATACTAGATTACGATATATTTAATACGGTTATAATTTTAGAGGTTTTTAGCTAGTGTTATAATACTCTAATTATTATAAAAATAAATTATTACGAGTATAAAATAAGATAGTAGAGCGAAGTAGGTAGTTAATATAATTAGTATTATAAAGAGTATTAAAAGCGCGTACTCTTAGAAATCGTTACTAGAATAAGATTCCCGAGTAATAAATATAAATACCTAAAAAGCCGCTTAAGTTTTTGTTTTTTTTAATAATCTATATTTAATTTATATACTCGGCTTAATATAAAAATAAAGTAATAATTAATTAATATTTAGATTACTAACTACTAACTATATTATCGAGATTAGATATATAATCAAAGGTAAAGTATTTAGTATTATAGTCGCTAGCTTAATAAATATTAATAAAATTTTATAATAAAATTAAGCGACCTTAGAAAACTAGTTTTATATATAATATATTATATAAATAACGAAAGATATACTTAATAGTAGCCTAATATAATTAATTAGAGCTAGAAATATAAGGATTCATTAATAATATTATATATAATATATATTAATAAACCGATAATTAATAAACAAATAACAAAATAAATAAACTCTACTTAATACTCTTTATTAACTAATATAATCTTAATTAATAAAATTTATAAAATTTCCTATAACCTTGGCTCTAGTATTATATATATTATAATTTCAAAAGATTTATCTTAAGTAACTTTCCTAAGTAAAGGATAATATAGATAATATCTAACTCGGGCGATTACGCTAGACTTTAAAATTAAAAAGAGTATATAATAAAACCTAGATTAATTATATTATATTTATTACCTAAGTATTACCTTGATTAAATAACAAGTAATTAATATATCGTCGATATATAATATAATTATATTTTATATTTTATAGTTAAGAAATATATCAAAGTTAATATTTAAGGGTATAAAATCTAACTTAAATAGGAAATTCGTAAATATAATATATTATATTCGAGGGAATTATTTAAGCCTATATAAAATATATTTTGAGAAATATATAATTTAATTTATCGTCGAAACTAGTAGAATATTCGATACAAATTAAATTACTAATCAAATTGTTCAAAAAAGCGGTTCATATATTTATTTATTTAAACTCTAGGTCGTAGGTAACGATAATAACAAATAAAACTTTTTACTTTATAAACTTAACTACTAGAGGTAAATATCTTATCGGAATCGATTTTATATTTTTATTTAAAACTACGAAATACCTAGCGGGCCGTATAGCGAGTAATTTCGTTAATAATATTATATTTAAATTTATAAATCTATTTACCCGGACGTATTTTATAGTTTAGAGGTAGATTTAATAATATTTATATATTATTTATTAAAAGTAATTCGATTTCGACTTATATATAAAATTACTACTATATTTTATTAAAGGTATTAATAATAACTTTTTATATATTTCAGGCTCGTAAAGATTAATAAATATAACTTTCGTAATTAAAATTAAATAAAATAATAGATATAAATTATATTTACATAGTTTTGGATATTTATTCAAAGTTATCGATATTATAGGCGTATTAGCACCGGAGCCGGAAAAACGTTAGGCCGGTTTTATATTAAATTTAAAATCTATATTTTCTAATATATTAACACGAGTGGATTTAGATTTAAATTCGCTAGCGAGATTTATTTATAATTCTTATACTAGTTATAAAACTAGTATAAACTATAAATTTAGTATATATAATTTTACCCTAAACCTTAATAATATAATATATAATACAAGTCGTTATAGTAGTAGTAAAGACTAAATAATATTATTTATTAATTTAATACAGCTAGGTTAGGTAGTTTTAACTAATTATAAATTACTTTTATTATAACTAATATTATAATTATTAATATTATATTCCAAATTAAGTTATAATTTATATAGTTTTATAGCGCTTTTATATCTCGCTATAATATTACTCCTTTAACGAAGTACTATTATTAAGACTTTATTAATTAATAATATACCGTCGTTTATAATATATTTATTATTACTAGTAGTATACTCTTCGATTTTTCGAACCTAGATAAAACGAAGTATTTTACCCTTATTTAATATATTAATATATAATAAAAGTAGTTAATTTTATAGCCGATTAATACACCTTTTTAGTTATAATTAATAAACTTTTATTAATTCTTATAATACTCCTAGTATAGGTTTATTTAATTAATATTATATAAATATAATAAATTAAAATATATTCTAATAGAGTCTTTATAAGCCGGATTATTAATTATAATAATAAAGAATTAATTTCGTAGCTAGTTCGCCGTAGAAATAAACTTCAAAATAAGTTTATTATCGGGTCGGTTATTAATAAATAAGGAATATATTTTCTTAAATAAGAGTTAATTAATATATTTTAATATACCGCCTATTTAGAGGTTACTAGGATAGAGTAACTCTAAATAATATTATATTTAAAATAATAAATCATAAACTCGCCGTTAATATATATATAGAAGGGTTTACTCTTTAACCGCGCTCACCCTCTAATTATTCTTCTCGTAGAGTTAATACCTAAAAGGCGCCTAAAGAGCCCCCTAGAGTTAATTATTTAAGCGATAAATACGATCTCTAGAACTTCCTAATATATTACCCGGAGGATTAATCCCTAGGGTATTCTTTAGGGGCCGAAGGGTTCTAGGTTTCAACTCTATAAAAAGAATAATTAAAGGGTAAATATAGTTAAGAGGTAAACCCTTCTAAACTTTATTAATATAAAAGTAATAAATTTTGTAATATATATATTCCCGAAGGATTTTAAATTTCTACGCGATTTTCGATATAAAAATATATTTTAAATTATTTATAATAATTTTTATAATAATCACGAACGAAGACTAGTTATTAAAGTATATAATTATATTAAGAAACTAGAAATTAGAAATTAGATACTAGGAAATTTAATAACTCCTCGTCGAATATATATAAATATATTAACGACGGTATAATACGGTATTAACCGGGAGGTAACTCTATATTAAACTCTTTAGAAATTAAAATAAATATCTTTTTAGTATTTCTAGAGTCTTTATCCGGGATTTAATTATAATAGGATAGATTATACCCCTCCTACTATTAAATAAATCCTAGTAAAGAAGTTTACTCGTCCTTTTTCTCTACCTAAAAGTAGGAAGCTATATTCTATTACATAATAATCTCTTCTTTTATAAAATATTAGTATAGTTCTATTTATAAAAGCGGTAAACCCTATTAATAATTAACTAGCCTAGTTCTTAAAATAATTATTAGAAATTCATACCGTATTTTAATTAAGGTAATTATATTTAGTAAAAGTAATATATTTATATATCCCTAGATTATAACGCTTAAGATAATTAATTTTACGAAGTGGATTTTAAATAAGTTTACGTTATATAGCCCGCCTAAAGTAGAATTTATAAATTTTAATAATATATATTATTATATCTACTCTTTTTTTAGGCTTCCTAGATTAGAGTATATTAATTACTAATTAATAATAACCCTTCGGTCTCCTTATTTACAATTTATTAAAATATAATTTAAACTAGGTTTAGATTAAGCTATTATTAATATAATCTCTTAATAATTAGAATTTAAATATTACTTTAATATATCTTTAACTTAAATAGATCCTTTTATACGATATTACTATTATCTTAAATTAATATATCTTAACTTTATAAGGTTATACTAGTTTTATTTATAAAATATAATATATTATTAACTTAGGTAGTTCTAGATCGGAAAATAATTACTATAATAATTATTATAATAATAGATAATCTAGATTATACCTCTTTAAAAGAATTTTATATTTTATTTATATTAATATAGTAACCTAATAAGCCTCTAATATTATTTAGAACTCTTTAATAATATAGAGTTTTTTTTATATTATTAATACCGTAGTTATATTATTTGTCTAATAATTTATATATTACTTTTCGAATAATAAGGTTTACTTGAGACGAGCCTTTACTTCTATTATTAATAGATTAATTAAGTACTTCTTTAGTTACTTTTTAGGTTCTTAAACTTCCTTCGGCCGTCCTTATAACCGATAAAGTATAATAGTTAGATTTTTAATATTATTATTATTATTAATACTAAATCTAGCCTATTTAATAATAATTTCGGTATTATATAATAAATTCGTTAAATTATATAGTATCTACTCGGCTTTAATCTCGGGGTCTTTTATAACTAGAAAATAATAATTATAAATATCTTTTTAATTATTTATTACCGAATAGATTTACTACATTTCGGTATAATAAGAATTCTAACTTTTTAATATATATAAAGTTAATATAACCTAGCGGCGAGAACAACGCGTTTTAATTAGTAAATAATACGGTAAATATTAAAGAAAATTAAGGTATATTTTACGAAATAATTATTAACTATAAATTTAGTAATAAAAGTAGAGAGGAGATTATTAAAGACTTTATTAACGTTAAGGATTTAATTATAGGAAGTAGGATATTATATTTAAAAAAGTACTCGCTCCCGTATTTAATATAAATCCTAAAATTTATTAAGAGTCTTATTTAATTATATAATTATTAGAAAGAATATTATAATTAATTTATAATAATAATTAGTAAAGTACCTAAATACTTTATTTTTTACACTAGACTAAATTATACCTAGTTCGTAATATTCTAAATATATTAAAGTAGAATAAATAAATATCCTAAATAGAATAAATGAAATAGATAATAATAATTATACTTTTACGTAATATAGGTGAATTCTATTAATTATAAAGTAATAGTTATTAATACTAGTAATTTTAAACTCGTAATAATTACTATTATTATTAGTTTCACTATTATTACTAGTTTCTTCGTCGCTTTAAATTATTATAAATACCGTTTCTTAACTAACTAAAATACTACTTATTAAGTAATTAAATATAGCGCGTACATCTACAAAAGTGCAAGCGACTCTGAGAATCCTAGTTTACTCGGAGTATTTAGGCCCGCTCGCGAGCGTTAAAATAGCTTAGAGCTAGGTAAGAATTCTTAGGCCCGTTTAGGCCCGCTTAGGCTCGCTTAGGCTCGCTCAGGATTATTTAGGATTCTTAATACCGGCTTAATATTCTCAGGGCCGCTCAGGGCCGCTCAGGGCCGCTCAGGATTATTTGTTTACATGGCCATTACTACTACTATAGATATACGCGCATACATGGCC
>JAABUK010001305.1_pt1 | contig 48104 bp, 43 predicted proteins | sample 5559141 | NCBI WGS metagenome assembly JAABUK01 (sample SAMN10711869, study PRJNA513367) | rock metagenome | isolation source: Antarctica rocks | place: Antarctica: Victoria Land, Pudding Butte nord | collected 2016-01-03 | reverse complement strand
GAAGTTCACCACCAACAACCTCACCGACCTACTCCAACGCCTGGAACAACGCCAAAACGGTACAGCAAGCCCGGCCCAACCCCGAGCGGCCTGAACCCCTGACGAACTATCGAGCGAGACCACTAAGGGCAGGTCGATACGCTCGATCCGGAGTGCAGCGCCGACGGGCTCGGCGGGCAGTCAGCCGAAGGTGTCCGCACGGCGGTGACGGGTCCCGAGCACAGCCAACGGCAGCGTGAGCAAGATCAGCACCGCACAACCGGCGAACGCCTCCGAAAAGCCGGGTCCGCCGCCCGGGCCGGCAGTCGCGGCCAGTCCGACCACCAGGGCGCCGACCGCGGTCCCGGTGTCGAAGGCCGCGTTCCATGTCGCACTCGCCACTGCTTGATGCTGCGGCCCGGCCCGGTCGAACGCCACCAGCAGGCTCACGTTCTGGACCGACCCGTACCCGATGCCCAGCAGGGCCGCACCGATCAGCACCAGCGCAGAACTCGAGAACGACAGCCCGACGGCGAGCAGGCCCATTCCCCCCGCGGCCAGCAACACGCCGCCCGGAAGCAGGAGCCGGCTGCCGAACCGGTCCGCTATCGTTCCGACCCGCCAGCGGGCGAGGGCACCGGTAGCGCCGAACACCAGCAGGCCGACCGTCGCCGACACCGCGGATCCGCCTGCGACCGGCAGGAAGGTGAGCACGCCGCCGCCGGCGAGCGTGACGACCAGCAGCACCGCCGTGATCCCGGCGATGGACCGTAGGGTCCGGCTGACCGCACTTCCCGACGCTGCAGCGCCAACCGCCGGAACACGCTCGATGTGGCGCAGCGACCGCCCGATCCCGGCCAGCAATGGCAAGGCGAGCAGCGGCGACGCAGCGAGGACGGCGACCACACCGAAGTGATTCGCCGCGGTCAACGCCACACCGGCCGGGACCCCACCCAGATTCGCCACCGCGATCGCCAACCCGTAGAGCCCGATCGCCGCACCCCGGCGGGCCGCCGGGACGAGCCGGCTGGCCAGCAGTGGCATCAACACCGTCAGCACGGCGAAGCCCATTCCGCGCACGCCGGACACCACCAGCACCCAGCCGAACGAGTGTCCGGCCAGGTACAGCGGGCCGGGACCGCCCAGCAGCACCAGGCCGGCCGTCAGCACCGGGACCAGGCCGAATCTGTTCACCAACGCCGGCACCAAGGTCTGCGTCAGCACCGTGACGCCCAGCATCACCGTGGTGACCACACCCGCCTTACCCCGGTCGGCGCCGATGGCGATCGAGTACAGCGGCAGCGACGACAACGTGAGAAAGAAGCTGGCGAAGGCGAGGGTGCCGAGCAGGAAAAGGCTTCGCATGCCGGGCAGTCGCCAGAGTGACGAACCGGCGCCCTGGCCCGGCCGCACGGTGCCGGTCAGGCAAAGACCTCGAACTCGTCGGGCTCGACGCCGATCCCGGCGGCCAGCAGTCGGTCCCGCTGTTCGCGGCGGACAGCCTGCTCGGCCGGGTCGGGCACCGGCACAGCAGCCAGCAGACGCTTGGTGTAGTCGTCGATCGGATTGGCCAGGATCTGCTCCCGACTTCCCATCTCGACCAACTTCCCGTGATGCAGCACGGCGATCCGGCGGGACAGGATCTCGATGACCGCGAGGTCGTGGGAGATGAACAGGCAGGCGAATCCCTGCTCTCGCTGCAACTCCTGGAAAAGGTCGAGTACCTTCGCCTGGACCGAGACGTCGAGGGCGGAGGTCGGTTCGTCGGCGATCAGCAGTTTCGGGTTCAGCGCGAGCGCCCGCGCGATTCCGACCCGCTGGCGCTGGCCGCCGGAGAGCTCGTGCGGATATCGGTTACGCATCGCCCGGGGCAGTTGCACCTGATCCAGCAGTTTCTCGACCCGATTGGACAGGTCCTTGCCCTTGGCGACCTTTTGCAGGAGCATCGGCTCGCCGATCGACTCGCCGACCGGAAGCCGTGGGTTCAACGACGAACCGGGGTCCTGGAAGACGAAACTCACGTCCCGGCGGATCTGCCGAAGATCTTTCTTTCCGGCGCCGACGATACTCGTGCCGATGACCTGCGCAGTGCCCTCGACGAACGGCAGCAGACCCACCAGAGCGCGGCCGATGGTCGTCTTCCCGGATCCGGACTCCCCCACCAGGCCGACCACCTCACCCTGACCGATGGCCAGGGTGAACTTGTCGACGGCCCGGAAGGCGGGCGTACGTCCGCGCTTGGGGTACTCGATCGCGACTTCCTTGAGGTCGACCACCACCGGCACGCCGGGTTCGACGCCGGAGCGCCTGGTCGGGTCCGCCGCCCCCCTCGTGTCCACTGCCCCGTTCTCCAGCCGGGGCGTGGACTGCGCGCTCCCACTCCCGAGGTCGATGGCCAGATCGTCGACGACCTGTACCCCGTCATCGGCGACGATCGAGCCGAGATGAGGAACGGCGTTCAGCAGCTGAACGGTATAAGGCTGTTCGGGGTGATGGAAGATCTTCTCCGCATCGCCGGTTTCGACGATCTTGCCGTCCTTCATCACGATGATCCGGTCGGCCATGTCCGCGACCACGCCCATGTCGTGGGTGATCAGGATGATGGCGGCGTCCACCCGGTTCTTGAGGTCCCGCATCAGCTTGAGAATTTCGGCCTGGACGGTGACATCGAGGGCGGTGGTCGGCTCGTCCGCCACCAGCAGCACCGGGTCGAGAGCCAGCGACTGCGCGATCATCGCACGCTGCCGCTGCCCGCCGGAGAGCTGATGCGGATACGAGTCCACCCGGCGCTCGGGATCGGGAATTTCGACCAGGGTCAGCAACTCGATCGCCCTGGCCCTGGCCGCGCTCGGAGCCATCGCCTTGTGCGCCCTGAGCATCTCAGCGATCTGGAAGCCGATGGTGTACACGGGGTTGAGAGCTGTCATCGGCTCCTGGAAGATCATCGCGATCTCCTTGCCGCGAATCGCCCGCATGGTCCGTTCCGAGGCCTCCACCAGCTGGCGGTCGCCCAGCAGGATCGATCCCTCCACATGGGAGTTCTTCGGCAACAGGCCGAGGATCGACATCGCGGTGGTCGATTTTCCGGATCCGGACTCGCCGACGATGGACAGCACCTCACCGGGACTGAGCTCGAATCTCATGTCACTGACTGCCGGGTACCACGTGCCGTCGACCCAGAAGTCGATGTCGAGATCGGTCACGGTCAAGATCGGCGCTCCGGCCGGTCGTCGCCCTGATTTGGTCAGCGAAGGTGGGGCGATTGGAGTGCTCACGTGGACAGTGTCCTTCCCGAATACGGCAACGAAGGCGAAGCCGTCGGTGTGCTGGTCCTGGATGGGACGATCAACGGATGAGATACGTTTTTCGGCCGGGTTTCGGCCGCGGCCTGTCCATCGCCTTCGGGGTCCTCGGAGCGGCGGCCCTGGTAGCGATCGCGGTGACCGACGGCACCCGAGCGGTGGTGCTGGCCGCGCCTTGGCTGGCGCTGGTCGTCGGCACCGTGTGGGCACTGTACTGGCGCCCGGAGGTCGCAGTCGACGACGGTGGAGTTCATGTGGTCAACGTCCTCAAGACGGTCGATCTGCCCTGGCCTGCTATCCAGCGAATCGACACGAAGTGGGCGCTGACATTCTTCACCGCCTACGGCAAGGTCACCGCTTGGGCGGCACCGGCGCCGGGCGGGTTCGCCACCAGAGTGGCCGCGAGGCACGATTTCCATGGGCTGCCTGAATCGACCTTCGCCGGCGATCGTTCGATCCGCCCCGGCGATCTGCCCGGCAGCCCGTCCGGAGCTGCAGCTCTGGTGGTGCGCCGCCACTGGGAACAGCTGCGCGATGCGGGCCACCTGGACGATCCGAAGTTGGAGTTTTCCGAACCACCGTCGAGGTGGCACTACCGGACCATCCTGATCGGCGCCGTGCTGGTGCTGCTCGGCCTGCTGGCCGTCGTGTTCGTCTGAGTGGATCGACGGCCTGACGCTGAGCCCCGGCATCGACGGTCCAGCGCCTAGGAAAGGCATGCGGACGCTCAACTCGTCGGGCCTGCAGCAGTGGACAGGGCTTCCAGCTGTCGTGACTTGCGCAGGTCACGGGCCTTGGGGATGCGCTTCTGGCGCGGGTCGAAGGCATCCCGGAGGCCGTCCCCGATGAAGTTCAAGCACAGCACGATGATGACGATGATGATGCCGGGCCAGATGAACAGATACGGCTCACCGGTCTCGATCGCGCCCTGGTACTGCGAGATCAGGGATCCGAGGGACACGTCGGGATAGGTGATGCCGAAACTCAGGAACGACAGCGCGGCCTCGGCGAGGATGCCGCCGCTCATGGTGAGGGTCACGTTGACCACGATCACGCCGATGGAGTTCGGCAGGATGTGTTTGAACATGATCCGGAAGTTCGAGGCGCCGGCAACCCTGGCGGCGTCAACGAATTCCCGCTCGCGCAAGGTGAGAAATTCGGCCCGGACCAATCTGGCCAGCGAGGTCCAGGACAGCAGACCCAGCGCTAGCGCGACCGCGAGGACTCCTCTGGTACCGAATTGGAAGGCGACCACAGCGGTGATCAGGATGATCGGCATGGTGATGATCAGATCGGTGAACCGCATCACGACCGAGTCGACCCAGCCCAGGAAGAATCCTGCCATGGCGCCGAGTACCACCCCGATCAGAACGGTCAGGATCCCGAGAATCAGCACGACGACGACGGTCTGCTGGGTGCCGCGCATCACCTGGGCGAAATTGTCGTTTCCGTACTGGCCGCTGGCCCCGAACGGGAACGCACCCCATTGGAAGAAGTGGCCGCCGACACCGAGGAAGGCAAGGGTCGGACGTTCGCCGGCCGGGTCACCGACCACCGAGTACGGATCCCAGCGCCACCAACCCGGAATCGGACCCCACCCGATGCTGGTGGTCGCCAGCAACAGCACCAGCGCGAGCACGACCAACGAGATCATCGCGGCGCGATGGCGCAGGAACCTGCGCCGCACGATCTGCCCCTGCGAAAGCCCGGCGACCTCCTTCTGCTCGAAGGATGTCTCGTTCTCGCTGGTCGCCGTTGCGCCTGGCTCCGGCATCGGCTGGTGGGGCTGCGACATCAGGAACCTACCCGGATTCGAGGGTCGAGGGCTGCGTAGGCGAGGTCGGCCAGCAGATTGACGAGCACCGCGATGGCGGCACTGACCAGAAAGAAAGCCATCACCGGATTGGGGTCGTGATTGACCAGACCCTGCTGGAACAGCGCCCCCATTGCTCTCCAGCCGAACACGGTCTCGGTCAGGACGGCACCACCGATCAGCGCGGCGATGTCGAACGCCACCACGGTTGCCATCGGAATCAGCGCATTGCGAAGCGCGTGCCGCATGACCACGGTCCGTTCGGTGAGCCCCTTGGACCGCGCCGTCCGGATGTAGTCCATGTTCATCACCTCCAGCATGCTGGCCCGGGCGAACCGCGAGTGCGTGGCCAGCGAGATCAACATCAGCGTGACGGTCGGCAGGACGAGGTGGGTCAGGGTGTCGGTGGACTGGATCCAGAAATCACCCTTGAGGTTCGGCGTCGCAGGTCCGAGCGTCTTGATCGGACGGCCGTTGATACCGGGCGTCTTGATGTAGGTGTGCCAGGTCCGGAACATCCGGTCGACGAAGATGATGAATGCGGTGGTGAAAGCCACCAGGGCACCGTTGCGGACGGACAATCCCCGGTCATCGCCGCCGAAGAGATAGCCGATGACCGAGCCGACGATCAGGGCGACGATCAGCAGCCCGACGAGCTTGAGCCCGCTCATGCTGCTGTAGAAGAAGTATTGGAGTGGGTACCACAGGGCGACCCCGACAGCCACTGTGGTCAGTGCCGTGTAGAGCGACTTCCTGTTGCCCAAGCCGGAGGTCAACACAGTGCAGCCAAGGGCTGCCCCGACGCCGAGGATGGCGATCACCACCGGTCCGAGACCCGGGTCGAGCAACCATTGGTCGACGGTGATGAAGTACAGCGCGGCGAACGCGACCGCAGCCGAGATCGCGCCGGTGGTCAGGCGCCGTCTGCGCTCTCCCCCGAACAGCGCGTAGGCCACAATTCCGATGAGTACCGCCGCAAGAATGATAGCCGCCCAGCTCAGACGGGCCCCGTCTTGCAGAAACGAGTTGAACCGAATCGCCAGCAGGTCCTTCAGGATCACGCCGATCCAGATCACCGGGAGCGAGAAGAAGAGGAAGGTGATCAGCGTGACCGTGTAGTCCAGCCCGGAGTACTGGCGGAGTGCAGTGATGATGCCGATGGAAATTCCCAGGATGATCGCCAGCACGGTGGACGCGGTGATGAGCTTCAACGAACTGGCCAGGGCCAGCGAGAGCTGGCCGTTGACCGGAACCTGGGCGATGTTGACGCCGAAGTCGCATTTCCCGACCACGCAACCGCCGACGCCTTTGAGCCATACGAAATAGCGGAAGACCGGGTTGACATCCAGATGCAATGTCTGGGTCACCGTGGCCACCGTTTGGGCCTTCTGCGTCGGATTCGGCAGCGAAAGAGCATTCTCCAGCGGATTGCCGGCATTCGCCACCAAGACGTAGGCGATGAAGGTCGCGCCGAGCAGGATGAAGAACGAGGCCACGATCCGCCTCAGGATGAAAGTCAACAATGGTGGCTCGATTCTTCCGTGCCCGTTGAGGGAGTGTTGTGCCCGTCATCCGGCGCGACACCGCGAACATACCGCCGGGACCGCCTCTACCGGGCGAAAACTTGGCGGGAGGCACCACATTCGCGACTGCGAAGTGGTGCCTCCCGCCGGAAGCTATTACGTGGTGACCGATTCAGGCCGATCACCGTACTGGAATCAGCTGAGCTTCCACTCCCAGAAGTTCCAGAACACGGACGGGGACACCGGGATGGAGCTGACGTTGGTGACCTTGTTCGCGTCATAACCGACGATGTCCGGGTACTGGTACAGAATCGTGCCGAACGCGTTGTCCACCAACGACTTCTCGGTGGCAGTGATCAGCGGCGTCTGCTTGGGGATGTCCGAGGTGACGTTGAGGGCCGTCATGTCCTTGTTCACCTGAGAATCGTTGAAGTGGCCGTGGTTGTTGGGACCCCAAGCCTTGGAGACCGCATCCTTGCCGAGGAAGTTCGGCGGAATCTGCGCAACGCCCAGGTTGGTGTTCTGCCAGGCGAAGAGCGACGCGTCGTAGTTCGGTCGGTTGTCCAGGTGAGTACTCCAGTCGGCGTCCTTGCCGTCGACCACGGTGATACCGGCCAGCTTGGCCGACGCCGCGATCAGCGCGAACTCCTGGCCACGCACCGGGTTCGTGGCCGAGTACAGGAAACGGACCTTGAGGTTTGAAATGCCGGCCTTGGTCAGTAGATCCTTCGCGCCCTGGATGTCGACCTTGTCGTAGGCGGACATGCCGTTGGCCTTGGTCACCTGGTCGTACAGCGGCGAGCCGGGAACCTGGGTGAAGGAATCTCGCAGCACGGCGCTGGAGTTGATCGGCTTGACCAGGCGATCGAGGATGCCCTGACGCGGGATGACCTTGAGGAACGCCTGCCGGGCCGCGAGTGCCTTCGCCTTGTCGCCGCCGTAGGTCTTCGGGTCGAACGGGCCGCCGTTGTCGAAGACGAGGTCGACGTGCTCGTAGGAGCCGCCGACACCGACGTCGTACTTGACGCCCTGGTTGGCCAGCGCAGCCAGGCCCTTGGTGGTGTTGGCCGTAGGGTGCTCCGGGTAGTAGATCTGCACCTCACCGTTGGCGATGGCCTGAACGGCGGCGGTGGCATCGGGCAGGAATTGGTACGTGATCGTCTTGATCGTGGGCTTCGGGCCCCAGGTGTAGGCCGGATTGGCTTCGAAGGTCATGTACTGGTTCGCCTTGAAGGCGGTCAGCATGTAGGCACCGTCCGACAGGTACAACGACTTGTCACTGGGCAGTGCGGTGAAGTCGAATCCGGTATTCCAGAAGTTGGCGACCTTAGACAGCGCAGCCTTGTCCTTGTTCTTGAATGCCGCATCGACGGCAGCGCTGGCCTTCGCCGGATCGGCGATCCCGAGGGCCTTCTGGCCGATGACGTGCGAGGCCATTCCGGGGTACAGGTTCAGCTGGTAATCGACGAACGGCTGGTCGTAGACGACCGTGATCGTCTTGTCGTTGTCGGCGATGGTCGGGAACTTGCTGATCAGCGCCAGCCCCTGGCTGGAGGTGTCGAACGCGACAACGTTGGCCTGCGGAATCGGGTTGCCGGCCTTGTCGGTCTTCAGGTCACCGGTGTTGAACGAGCCGCTCTGCGCTCCCCAGGCCAGCACCATGTCCGACGCGGTGACCGGAACGCCGTCCGACCACTTGGCATCCTTGTTGATCTCGTACTTGACGGTCAGCGGGCTCTTGGAGGTAACGGTGCACTTGATGAATGAATCGTTGTTCACCACGGCGAGCTGCTTGTCGTAGTAGAACTCCTGAGCCTGGGTCAGGTACTGCGGGTTCGTGTTGTACACCGAGTTGCCGTGCGAGGACAGGTTGTTCCAGGAGGTCAGCAGCTCGGCGCTGCCCGTCGTGACGGTGCCTGCCGCCGCGCCGGGGTCGGTGTACGGGCCGTGCGGCTTGCCACAACCTTCCGCCCCGCCGGCCGCCGACGTTCCGGTGCTGCTCTTGGCTCCACTGCTTGCGGCAGGGCCACTCGTAGCAGGGCCACTCGTAGCAGGGCCACTCGTAGCAGGGCCGCTCGTAGCAGGGCCGCTCGTGGCAGCGCCGCTCGTGGCAGGGCCACTGGCCGGCGGTGCGCTCGACGCACTCGAGCCTCCGGTCGGCGCGCTCGTGGCCGAGCTTGCCTGCTGCCCTGGGGAGCTGGAGCAGGCGGCGAACAACAACGATGACGCCGCTACGAGAGCAGTGAGTGTCACTGCCCGTGTTCTTGTCATGAAGGATCCTCCTCGGAGCGCTGCCCGATCCGTCAACGCCGGCCCCCATCGACCGACGCCTGGTGCGGATTCATGCAGCAACTATTTCGTGTCTGACCGCCAGACCTTACGAACTTTCCCATCATATGGGCCAGGCAACCACGACGATCGTGACCAAAGGGTGACCGATGGTTAGCCGCCGCGAAACGCAATCCGGACATTTGGAGGAACGATCCGCAGCTTCCGAAGGACTTCCGGGCGCTCGTCCAGCGGCCCGGATAATTTATCGCCTTGCGTCCGGTCCGGCAAGTATGCCGTGTTCAGTGCCCTACGGCTCAGCCGGGCGGCCACCCGGGCAGTCCGCTCAGCGGGCCGGAGTAGACCCAACCGCGCCCCGCACCCGACAGAATCGGCGCGATTCCGGCCGAAGCGGCGAAAATTGCCGACGGCCGGCCGATCGTTAGCACCGGCAGCGATGCCTGGAGCAGTCCGTTGAGGTCGCCGGGCATCGATCCGTCGGTGGCCTGGTCCACTGACTGCTGAACGGCCGCCGAACAGAACCCGGAGAGGTTTCCGGCACGCAATTGCGGATCCGTTTGCCCTGGCTCGGCGGTCGACGCCGAGGCCGGGCAGCCGAACGCCGAGGCCGCGGCGAGTCCGTCGGACGGCCCTCTGGTCACCATCGCCAGGGTGAGGGCCACCGGGTCGACAGCCGCCGGCACACCGAGAACGATCCGCAGGTCGGCTCGCACGAGGTCGACCTCGATGCCGGCCTGCGCCAACTGTTGCTGGATCAATCTCGCGGCAGCTGCCATCCGCGCATCACCACCGGAATAGGCCAGCCGAAGCCGCAGGATGTGCCCGTCCTTGCGCAGGTAGAGCGATTTCCGGGTGTAGCCGGCCGCCGCAAGTTCGGCAACGGCCATGGACCCGCCGGCAGCAGGAGGCGAGGTGGCGCCGCCGATCGGAGCGCTCGCGGTTGGCGTGGGAAGCCCGGGAGCAGCGTCGGACGACGGGTTGGACATGGAGGGGCTACCGGCGTTCGGCCCGACAGAAGTCGCGGGCAGGCGCAGCAGCGACGGCGACGGCGCTGCTCCGTCGAGGTTGCCGCCGCTGAGCACCGCCCGAATCGCAGCCAGATCCAGGCCGGCGGCGACGGCTCGGCGGACCCGCACGTCCGCTGCTGCGCCGGTGACCGTGTTGAACACCAGCTGCACGGTGCCCGGCAGCGGCACTGCAACCCGATGATCAACTGGGACGACCGCCTGCAGGGTGCGCTGCTCGGCTGCGTCGGGTTGGAGGTAGACCGCCTGGAGGTCGCCACGGCCCAACGCCTGGATCAGGGCCGTGGGGCTACCGATCCGAAGCACCGCGATGCTGGGTCCAGGTTGGCTCTGCCAGTATTTGTCGTTCCGGACCAGGGTGATCTCGCTGGTCGCCGCGTCGTAGCCCTGCATCTTGTAGCGGTTGCCCGACACTGGTATCCCGGCGGCCAGACCGTCGGTCCAGCCGCCTGGCGAATCCTTGAGGATGTGCGAGGGCAACAACGGCGAGAAGAGCGTCTTCCAGTCAGCGATTCGCCGTCCGAACACCACCTCGACCGTCTTGCCGGCGTCCTTGGAGGTGATCGAGGTGATGGCCTGGTAGCCGGCCGGGTCCACCGTTCCCGGCTGCACCAGCATCGATTGGTACAGGTAGCTGAAATCCTCGGCCGTGATCGGGGTGCCGTCCGACCACGACGCGTTGCGGTCCAAGGTGTACGTGATCGTGAACGGCTCGTTGGACGTCACTTCGGCCTTGCGCACCACGTCGGCGTTCAACCGTACGGTTCCGTCAGCGGCCACCGACGACACCGACGGCAGGACGAGTTGGGCCACCGCCGCATCCGCCAGCGAGTAGTCGGCTATCGCGTGCGGATTGAAACCCTGCACCGCGCCGTCGATGCCAATCGTGATCCGCGGCTCGACCGGGCCAACGCTGCCGCGGACGGACGTGGCAATCGGGGCGATCGGCGCCGGAAGGCCCGGCGGCGTGCAGCCGGCCAGCGCGAGTACTGCGACCGCCGCAGCGCAGGATCGGATGCGCGGCCCCGGAACTCGCACCGTTCGACGTCGAAGATCCGTCACCCCCCACACCCTAGGCAAACCTCCGGCCTTGGCGCCCGGTTCACCTGGCCGGTGGAGGCTCGGGAGGCGGTGCGCACTTTTTAGGAAGAGACCTTGCTGCGCGACCTGGTTCGCGCCCGCTCCCCCGCGTTCAGCACCACCTTACGAATGCGAGCGGACACGGGAGTGATCTCCACACATTCGTCGTCGGAGCAGAACTCCAGAGCCTGTTCCAGGCTCAGCACGCGATTGGGCACCAGGTGCACCAATTCCTCGCTGGAGGACTTGCGCATGTTGGTGAGTTGCTTCTCCTTGGTGATGTTGACGTCCATGTCGTCGGCGCGGGAGTTCTCGCCGATGATCATGCCCTCGTACACCTCCGTGGTCGGCGGCACGAACATCGCGCCGCGCTCCTGCAGGCTGAGCATGGCGAACGGCGTTGCTTTGCCGGCCCGATCGGCGACCAGTGAACCGCTCGCGCGGGCCCGGAGCGCACCGGCCCACGGGCCGTAGCCGTCGAAGATGGCACTGGCGATGCCGGTGCCGCGGGTGTCGGTGAGGAAGTCAGTACGGAAGCCGATGAGGCCGCGGGACGGAACGTGGAACTCCAGCCGCACCCACCCGGTGCCGTGGTTGCTCATCATCTCCATCCGGCCCTTGCGGACCGCAAGAAGCTGGGTGACCGCGCCGAGATATTCCTCCGGAACGTCGATGGTCAGGCGCTCGAACGGCTCGTGCTTGCGGCCGTCGATCTCCTTCAACACCACCTGAGGCTTGCCGATGGTCAGCTCGAAGCCTTCGCGGCGCATGGTCTCGACCAGGATGGCCAGCGCGAGCTCGCCGCGGCCCTGCACCTCCCAGGTGTCCGGGCGTTCGGTGGTCAGCACGCGGATCGAGACGTTGCCGATCAGTTCGGCGTCCAGCCGGTTCTTCACCTGCCGGGCGGTCAGCTTGGTGCCGCCGTCCTTGCCGGCGAGCGGCGAGGTGTTGATCCCGACCGTCATCGAGATGGCCGGCTCGTCGACGGTGATCGGCGGCAGCGCGACCGGATTCTCGGCGTCGGCCAGGGTCTCGCCGATGGTGATGTCGGACATGCCGGCGACTGCGATCAGATCGCCGGCGTAGGCGGAATCCACCGGAACCCGGTCCAGCGCCTCGGTGATCAGCAGCTCGGAGACCTTGGTGCGGACGACCGTGCCATCCAGCTTCATCCAGGCCACCTGCTGGCCCTTCTTGATGGTGCCCTCGATGACCCGGCACATCGCGATGCGGCCCAGGAACGGCGAGGCGTCGATGTTGGTGACCTGAGCCTGCAACGGGGCGCCCTCGGTGTAGGACGGTGCCGGAATGGCCTCCAGGAGCACGTCGAACAACGGGTCGAGGTTCTCGTGGTCCGGCATTTCGCCGTTGCCGGGCTTGTTGAGGCTGGCTCTGCCTGCGCGGGAGGCGCAGTACACGATCGGGAACTCGATCTGCTCGTCGTCTGCGTCCAGGTCGATGAACAGCGCGTAGGTCTCGTCGACGACCTCGTCGATCCGGGCGTCCGGACGGTCGGTCTTGTTCACCACCAGCACCACCGGCAGGCGCGCCTCGAGTGCCTTGCGGAGCACGAAGCGGGTCTGCGGCAACGGGCCTTCGGAGGCGTCGACCAGTAGCACCACGCCGTCGACCATCATCAGCGCTCGCTCGACCTCGCCACCGAAGTCGGCGTGACCCGGGGTGTCGACAATATTGATGATCATGTTGCCCTGGGCGGTGTTTCTGTGTACGGCCGTATTTTTTGCGAGAATGGTGATGCCCTTTTCTCGCTCCAGATCGTTCGAGTCCATTACTCGGTCGGTGTGGGCCGACCCGACGCGAAAGGCGCCCGACTGCCACAGCATGGCGTCCACCAGAGTGGTCTTGCCATGATCGACGTGCGCGACGATGGCGACATTTCGCAAATCTGACCGAACAACCACAGCTGGAGTACTCCTCGTTCGACGGTGCCACCGCTGACGGCGGCAGGGCGCCCGGGTTGCGTTCCAACGCCGAGAGCATGACAAAAGCCGCGACGCCAGGCCGCGGCAGCCACCCACCCGGACGTGGCCCGACGCAGTGCAGCTCCTGCAGTCTACCGGGACACTGCATCGATCACGAGATTTCTCGGCGTCTGCTTGCCCACAGCAGCCGACCTGCCGCCACGAGCCCAGCGCCGGACCACGGGCCCCGTGCCGGCCCACGAGCCCAGCGCCGGACGTAAGGTCAATGAATCCTCGATTCGCCTGACCGGAGGTACAACCATGGACGAGCACCTGCCCTCGGGCAACGACCCGTTTCCGCTCGAAGTACTCGAGGCGGACGAAAATGTGCCACCACGCCCTGAGGAGGAACTCGCCGACCTGGAGCGGGCCGAGCCCGATGCGCGGTGAGTGCCAGCAGCGCTCGCGGGGGGTGAGGTCCGTCGCGGGCGCCGACGTCGGTCTCCCCTCTCAGAGCACCTTGGACAGGAAATCTTGTGTGCGTGAATGTTGCGGGTTGTTCAGCACGTCTCGGGGATTGCCGGCCTCGAGCACCACTCCGGCGTCCATGAACACCAGCTTATCGGCGACCTCACGCGCGAAGCCGATCTCGTGGGTGACCACGATCATCGTCATTCCGCCCTCGGCGAGGTCGCGCATGACGTCGAGCACCTCGCCCACCAACTCCGGATCCAGGGCAGAGGTCGGTTCGTCGAACAACATCAGCTTGGGGTGCATGGCCAACGCCCGGGCAATGGCGACCCGCTGCTGTTGGCCACCTGAAAGCTGCGAAGGGTAGTAGGCGGAGCGATCTGCCAGGCCGACCCGGGCCAAGAGTTGCTCGGCTTCCGCTCGGGCTTCGGCCTTCGACACACCCAGCACCTGCATCGGCGCCTCCATGATGTTGCCCGCTGCGGTCATGTGCGGGAACAAATTGAAGCGCTGGAAGACCATGCCGATGTCGCGGCGATGTGAGGCGACCTCGGAATCTCTCAGTTCATAGAGCTTGTCTCCCTTCTGCCGGAAGCCGACCATCTGCCCATCGACCGAAAGCCGGCCGCCGGTGATCTTCTCCAGGTGATTGATGCAGCGTAGAAATGTCGTCTTCCCCGACCCAGAAGGACCGAGCAGGCACGCTACCTGCCCTGGCTCCACCGCCATATCGATTCCTTTGAGCACCTCGAGATCGCCGAAATGCTTGTGCACACCCTCTGCGAGCATCATCGGGATCGCCGACGCACTTTCGACCGGTGCAATCACGCTCCTACCGCCGCCGTGATCGGCCGGGGCTTCGTTCTCCGTTTGATCTTCACCACTCCTCTGCCGAATCGCTTCTCCAAGAAATATTGACCGATCGACATCAATGACGTCAGCAGCAGGTACCAGAGGCTGGCCACCACTAGCAAAGGTATCTGCTCGTAGTTGCTGCCGTAGATATTCTGGGCAGTTCCAAAAAGTTCGTAGATCGAAGCAATGGCCAACAGCGAAGTAGTTTTCAGCATGGAGATGGTTTCGTTACCGGTGGGCGGCAGGATGATCCGGATTGATTGGGGCAGGACGATGCGGCGCATGACTTTGAGGCGAGTCATGCCCAGTGCTTCTCCCGCCTCTGTCTGCCCAGGATCGACCGAGGCAATTCCGGCCCGGACGATCTCGGCCATGTACGCGCCCTCATTCAACCCCAGCGCCAACAGGCCACCCAGCCATGTGGGGATCAGTAGATTGGTGTCGAAGAAAACGAACTCCTTGCCGAACGGAATTCCGATGCTCAGAAAGCGATAGAGTTGCGCCAGGAAACTCCAAAAAATGATCTGTACAAGGACCGGAGTTCCCCGGAAGAACCAGATGTAGATCCACGCAACGCCTTTGACGATGGGATTACTGGAAAGTCGCATGACGGCCAGGACTATTCCGAGCACCACGCCCATGACCATGGCGCCGACAGTAAACTCCAGGGTCAACAGCAGACCCTTCAGAATGGGGTCCGAGAACACATACTGGCGAACGGTGGCCCAGTGCCAGGCAGGGTTTGCGATCAACGAATGGGCAACCATCGCTGCCAACACCACCAGGACAGCCGCCGTCACCCAGCGCCAGGGATGACGGACCGGGATTGCCTTGACCGGCAACGGCTGGTCGCCCACCACAGCCGCATCGGACGGTGCGCTCATGTCGGGTCGACCGACTATTTCTTGGAGCCGGCGGCGTTGATGGTCGCCGTCTTCACACCGCCCGAGGCCACCCCCCAGTTGGTGAGAATTTTGGTGTACGAGCCATTGTCGATCAGCTTCTGCAATGCCTTCTGGATTGCAGGAGTCAGTGCCGCCGGCTCTTTTGGAACCGCAATGCCATAAGGGGCGACGCCAATGTCCTTGCCCACGGTCTGGAACTTGGCACCGGTCTGCTTCACCGCATAGGCGACCACCGGGGAATCAGCCAGGTAGGCGTCGATGCGACCGGCCAGCAATGCACCATTGACGTCGGTCTGTGTTGGATATCCCTGCGCAGTAGGGGCGGGCTTACCTGCGGAAGTGCAGACCTTCACCACCGAGTCGTCCGAGTCGGCCTTCTGCAGCATGCTGAGCTGAGTGGTGCCGTTCTCGGCGCCGACCTTCTTGCCGCACAAATCCAGGTCGGAGTTTATCTTCAGCGGGTTGCCGGCCAGCACCATGGTCGACGTGCCGGCATTGAAGTAGTTGACGAAGTTGACGACCTTTTCGCGGTCGACATTATCGGTGAACGACGAGAGCGAGAGGTCGAATCGCCCAGCGTTGATACCGGCCAGGATCCCGTCGAACCCTGCCTTCTTGAACTCGACTTTCAGACCGAGCACCTGCGCGATAGCGGTTCCGAGGTCGACATCCATGCCCACCGGGGATCCGGCGCCGTTCACCAAGAACTCGTTGGGTGCGTACGTTGCGTCGGTCGCGATGATCAGTTGTCCGGCAGCCTTGATTTTCGCGGGCACCGAAGCAGCCAGAGTCGGGTCAGCGGGAAGCTTCAAATCCAGCGGCGCCGGCTGGCCATTACCGCCTGCTGCTGCAGTCGTCGATGCAGCCGACCCACTGGTGAGCGCCGCCGAACTGGCCGCAGAAGCGCTCCCTTTTCCGGAGGCGGGGACGGAGGTACCGGCGGGACCCGACGAGCTGCCTCCGGTCGCGGCAACTCCCGGCGACGCGGGAGCCGAGCTGACTGCAGCGTTTGGATTGGTGGTCGTGCCACCGCAGGCGCTCACGACAAGAGCGCCGGCCGCAACGACAGCCAGCAGGGCTGCTCGGGTGGAACGACGTTGGTTGGATGCCACGTTTTCTCCCAGGAGAATGCAGAGGAACTCCGTGCCCCGGAGCGGGGAACGGAGGTTGCGCGTTCGTGGCATCCTGCCACGAGGGAGATGTCCGTTGAATGACCAGCAGGTACACACCTCGAATTGACTGCCGAATCGCGACCTTGAGGTGCCTACCGAAGCGCCTGACGCAACGCGGTGACGAACTGGCGGTCGGTATCGAGCAGGTCAGCGGCGCCGAACTCATCCGCCGAGGCCCACGTGTACTGATCATGATCGGTCAAGCTGACGGCCGTTCCGGTCGCAATAGCTACCCGATAACACAACAATGCGCCGGAAGTCAGGTCGACCACCGGCCCGATCCGCGCTCCCACGGTCGCCTGGACACCAAGTTCCTCGCACAGCTCTCGCCGTAGCGCCTCGCGGTCGGTCTCGCCGATTTCGACCTTCCCGCCGGGCAACTCCCAACGACCACCGTCCGGGGCGCCTGCCTTTCGCCGGGCCAGCAGCACCCTGCCGTCCGCTATCACCGCGCCGGCCACCACCCGGACCGGCTCCCTCGCAGCCAGGGTGGCGATTCCGAGCAGCATCCGAGCAAAACGCAACAACCGGCGCCGTAGGCCCGGCCGTGTCAAGCTCGGTGCTCCCCTGTAGTGGAACTCGACAGTCGTGAGGGTTCCGACCGCAGCCGGCTCCACCGACAGACGCACGTCGATCCCGCTGGCGACAAACGGCTCGATCAACGTCCGGCCCGGGAATCTGTCGACCTCTCGCACCCTGAGTAGCAATGGCCGGAACGGACCGCCGGCACTGAACCGGACAAGCCCGCTCGGCGCCAACCGGTGGCCGCCGCCGGCGACTTCGAGGCGTCCTCCCGTAGCCCTTGCTGCTCTGACCCAGACCGCCGATGCAGACAGCGCTCCGCGCACAGCGGCCGGCGTCGCGTCGATCGACACCCCGTATCCAACCGTGCCGCACGGCCGGGAGGTCACGCCCGGACCTGGTTCGCAGCGGCCGAAATGCGCACGGACCGCCGAGCGACCGATGCCAGCACCAACAGGGTGATTACGCCGAGCACCGAATAGATGGTGCCCAGCCACGACTGCCAGCCAGGCCGGGAATTCACCGGCACCGCACCTTGGATCACGATCAGAATCGGCACCAGATAGCTGAAACAGGCGACGCACCAGGCTCCGGTCAGCAGTCGCACCGACCGGTCCGAGCTGCGCGGGCCGAGCAATCCCCAGACCAGCAACGGCAACACCCAGACCCAGTGGTGCGACCAGGAGATCGGCGAGACGAGCAACCCGACGAACTGCACACAGAGCAGGCCGGCCATTCGATCCCCGGCTTGGATCGAGGCCCAGGCCGCCCAGATGCCCAAAGCCGCGGAGATGACGCAGGCGATGAGCCACGAGGTGCTCACGTCATGCCCGGCGAGCCTGGCCAGGGCGCCGCGCCAAGATTGATTGATCACCGAGAACACCGGACCGGTCCGCCCGGGGTCCAGCATCAACTTCGTGAAGTAGCGGGTCGTCTCGCGCGGAATGATGACGAGCATGACGGCGATGGTCGCGCCGAACCCGGCCACCGACCAGGCCACCACAGCGATTCTGCGTTGCAGCAGGTAGTACAGACCGGTGATGGCCGGAATCAGTTTGATCCCCGCGGCAACGCCCACGCCCGTTCCGGCCAGCCAGCTCTTGGCGGTCACAGCGCCGCCGAGGATGAGCACCGCCAGGAAGAGGTTGATCTGGCCGTAGTTGAAGTTGGTACGCACCGGTTCGAGCCACAGCGCGGCCGCGGACCAAGTGAGCACCAGTCCCCGCACTCCGACCACCGGACGAGCAGCACCCGGGCCGGCCCTGCCCAGCAGCCGCAAGGACAGATAGGTCAGAGCCGGAAGTGCAGCCAACATGCCCAGTTCCCAGACCATCCTGGTCACCGTCCAGGGGAGCCACGACAGCCCGGCGAACACGAGCGCCGAGAACGGCGGATAGGTGAACGGCAGCTGCAACGTTCCGGACACGGAGTCGTACAGCGTTCCATCCGTCAGATGCTCGGCACCATCGACATAGACATGCAGATCGACCATCTTGAACGGATCGGCGCCTAACACGGTGACCACGACGTGCAGAGCCAGGCTGAGGGCGCACAGCGCCCAGGGTGCCCAGGAGGACGTGACGAACCGTCGGCAGGCGGAGGCGATCAAGCGGCGGTCAACCCTTCGGCTGGATGGGGTGCTCGCTGATGGTACGGGTCGGGCGGCTGCTCGTCGGCCGGTACATCATCACGCTGACCACGCCTTTCGCCGACGGCGCCCGGTAGTCGTTTCGTCACCCCAATGGGCACCGCTGCGATCACCAGGGTGAACGATCCCGATTCGGGCCTCCAGCGTTCACTCACCGCTACGAGCGCGGGAATTAGTTCAGCCAACCAGGGACTGGTATTTGATCTCCGCAGGTCACAGTATTGAAGGACACCGACAGCACGTCGGAACAAGCCCCTGGGAGGTGCTCCGCGATGACGACATTGACCATGACAGGGGCCAGACGGGCGGCTGTATCGACAGTCTCCGGACCTACCCACTTCGATCGCCAGAAGATCCTGGTATGGCTCGCCTGCCTCGCGTTCTGTGTGACCTTCTGGGTCACCGCGGCGTGGCTGCTGTTCGCCTGAGTCGAGTGTCGACCGCCCCTTGATGCGGTGCGTGGCCCAGAAGCACCGTGCATATGCGTGACCCCGTCGCACAGTGGATATCCCGTAGCACCACGCGTGGCCCCGTCGCACCGTGCGTATGCCTGTAGCACCACGCGGAGCCCCGTTGCACCCTTTACCCCCGAAGCACCGTGTGTGGCCCCAAAGCACCGCGCATCGTCCACCACAGTCTCGAGGGGCTTTCCGCGTTGTGGTGACCCGCTTGGGCGCCGTACTACAGCGCGCTGTGAAGGACACCGCCGGCTGCGCTGTTGAACCGGCGGCGCCCAGCGAGGGTGCTGCACAGAATTGCGCCTCGCCTTCGAGGCAATGCCCGCCGATGCCCAGCTTTACTCCGGAAAGCTGTCCTTTGCCCGAGCCTGGTTGGCCCAGCAGGTGAGCCGAGTCGGCGCCGGTGTTGACTTTCCGGTCCGGTATGCAGCATAAGATGCGGTTCGCGAGACTTTCGGTCCCACCATCAGGCGGCCGGTCAGTGCAGGACAACCTCGCGGAGGAGGCCGTACATGGACAACCTGGCGAGAGCCGCAGCGGCCTTGGCCACCGGCATTCGGCAACCGATGGGCTGGTTCAAGTACGTCGTCGCGACCGACGAATGGACCTGGTCGAACAGTCTGTACGCGATGCACGGATTCGAGCCGGGCGAGATCGTGCCAACGACCGAAGTGTTTCTGGCCCACAAACACCCGGAGGATCGAGCCCATACCGGCCGGGTGCTCGACGAGGTGGTGGCCGCCGGCCAACCGTTCTGTTGCCGGCACCGCATCGTCGACGCGCAGCAGAACGTCCGGGTAGTGGTGGCCATCGGCGTGGGCGATGTGGGTCCGGATGGCCAGGTCACGGTCGTGCACGGATACTTCGTCGATATCACCGACGCCTCGGCTCTCGCCAGACGCGAAGAGATCACCGCCGCGGTAGAAGCCTCCGCGGCGACCCGGGCCGCCATCGAACAGGCCAAGGGTGCGCTGATGCTGGCAGAAGGGCTGAGCGCGGACGACGCGTTCGAGGTACTCGCCGCGCACTCCTCCCAGACCAACATCAAGCTGCGTGAGGTTGCCCGGTCCATCACCGACCAGCTTGCGGTTCCCTACCGCGACGGTGAGACCCCCAACCAGCGGATCGGCCGGCTGCTCCGAGACGTGGTCACCACCATGACCGTTGACCATGAAGCCCAGTTGAGTGCCCTCTAGCTCGAGGACCATCCCGAAACGGGAGTGCACCCGTGGCATCGGGCGCTGCTCACCAGAGAGCCGACCGCGGCTGTCTGGAAATCCTGGCCCGACATCAGGGCGGCCGCCCATGGGTCAACTGATCAGCTCTACACGTTGAACCGAAATTCCACTACGTCGCCATCGTGCATGACGTAGTCCTTGCCCTCGATGCGGACCTTGCCGGCTGCCTTGGCCGCCGCCATCGATCCGGCTGTCGTCAGATCGGCGTACGAGACGACTTCGGCCTTGATGAAGCCGCGTTCGAAGTCGGAATGGATAACGCCGGCGGCCTGTGGAGCGGTGGCGCCCTGCTTGATCGTCCAGGCGCGGGATTCTTTGGGCCCGGCGGTCAGGTACGTCTGCAATCCCAGGGTGTGGAAGCCGGTCCGAGCCAGTGCGTGCAGTCCGGGCTCGTTCTGACCAACCGACTCGAGCAACTCCACCGCCGACTCCTCGTCCAGTTCGAGCAATTCGAACTCGACCTTGGCGTCGAGGAACACCGAATCTGCTGGGGCTACGGCAGCCGACAGGTCGGCGCGCCTGTCCGAGTCGGTCAACACGCCCTCGTCTGCGTTGAAGACGTACAGGAAAGGCTTCGCGGTGAGCAAGGTGAGCTCCCGCAGGGCCAGCAGATCCAACTTCGCCCGGGCAGAGAACAAGGTCTTGCCCGAGTCGAGGATGGCGGCTGCCTCTCTGGCTGCGTCCAGGATCGGCTTGCGATCCTTGGCCGTGCGCGCCTCCTTCTCGAGCCTGGGCAGCGCCTTCTCGATGGTCTGCATATCGGCCAGGATCAACTCCGTGTTGACCGTCTCGACGTCGGCCAGCGGATCGACCTTGCCGTCGACATGGATCACGTCGTCGTCATCGAAAACCCGCACCACCTGGCAGATCGCATCCGCCTCGCGAATGGTGGCCAGGAATTTGTTTCCCAGGCCGGCGCCCTCGCTGGCGCCCTTGACGATCCCGGCGATGTCGACGAACGACACCGTTGCTGGAACCGTTCGCACCGACGAGAACACCTTTGCCAACACATCGAGTCGCGGGTCGGGTATCGGAACGACGCCGACGTTGGGCTCGATCGTCGCGAACGGATAGTTCGCTGCGAGCACGTCGGAGCGTGTCAGCGCATTGAACAGGGTGGACTTGCCGACGTTGGGCAGGCCGACGATGCCGAGGGTCAGACTCACGAGGAATCAGTCTAGGGGCGCCGGGCCGGGCCTGACGCATTTCGGCTGTTCAGAGGTGTTGCTCGGGGTCCGAATGCCACTGGGATGCCGGGGTCCATCGCGTCGCCGCCGGCGCTTGCTCCTGGCCATCGGGGTCGGGACGCCGCAGTACGGCAACTGTCCAGTCCGATGCGTTCTCGAATGGACGAAGATCCCAGGTCCCGAACTGGTGCTCCACCTGGAGATCCAGCGCGTCAGCGTCGGCCAGGAACGAGGCCGGTGAGTAGTCCCGGTCGGTGGCGAAGCCCGCGATGAGGCGGCCGGCGGGCTTCAGCAGTCCGGTCAGCACTCGCAGCACCTCCCGCTCGGTGCCGGGCGCCAGATAAACCATGACGTTGCCGGGCAGAACGATGATGTCGAACTCTGCCGGGGCGCCGACAGCCGTCAGGACGTCGCCATCCAACAGCAGCAGATCGCGGTTGAGGTACGGCACGCCCAGGTAACGCTGCTTCGCGATGTCGATCAGCCCGGCGTCCTTGTCCACGCCGATCGCCCGGTGTCCCATTCGCTGCAGCGCCGCGGTGATCCGGCCGGTGCCGCACCCGCCGTCGAGCACCGCAGCCTGCCGAGGTGCCAGAGCGTCGACCAGTCGTGCCTCACCCTCCAAATCAGTACCGTCCGCAATCATCTTTTCGAAACGGTTGGCGTAGAAGTCCCACTTCTCGCCCACCACCTGCTGTTCCCAGCGTGTTGGTGGTGAGGTCTGTGCTGCGCTCATGTCGCTCAGCCTTTCATGGTGGCCTGGATTCCGGGCTGCACCGGGCTCCGACCGCTCGAATTCCGCACAGGTCACCAACTGCTCCGTCCATCCGTCCATCCGTCCATCCACCCATCCGTCCGTCCATCTGCCCATCCGCCCATCTGTCATTCGTCCATCCGTCCATCCATTCCGCCCGGCGCTGATCAACGTCCACCCCGCCGGCGCTGATCAACGTCCACCCGCTCCGGCGGGGATCGATCCCCAGTTCGTGGAAGACCTGGCCGGCGTGCTGGAAAATGACCATTTTGGGAATGGAGTGACGAAAGGAGACAACTGGTGCCTGCAGCACCCAAATCGCGGCGACAAAGCGGTGCGCTGTCGGTGCGATGAGATAGCTTTTTCGATATGACGACCACCGGATTCGACGACACCGACCAGGTGCACCACCTGGCCGGCGCTGCCCTCTCGGTCGTCCGCGAGATACTCGACACCGAATTCTGGAAGATACTGCCCGACGATCTTCTGACGCTCGGACGTCAATTAGAAACGCTATCCAGAACAATTCACGCCGCACAGCTGCATCTCACCGGTGAAATCGACACCCGAGGCATGGCGGGTCTTCGGTCGTGCTCGTCGACTCACGCGTTACTCCGCCAAACTCTCAATATTTCCAACGCCGATGCGATCGGCCGCGTCAAGGCCGCAAGACAGATACTGAATCGCGAAACGCTGACGAGCGACGAACTGCCGCCCCTTCTTCCGGTCCTGGCGCACGCCGTCGACAACGGGGAGCTGGGCGCCGAGCACATCAGAACCATCGTCGAAACGATGAACAAGATTCCAGCCGCAGCCCCAGTGGCTGCCATAGCAGCGTGCGAAAAGGCACTGGTCGAAACCGGCGTCGCGTGCGACCCGAACTTTCTCGAACGCGCCGCGACCCGGATCCTGGAACGCGTCGATCCCGACGGGGATCTCGATGACAGGACTCCAGATGCCAGGATGGGCCTTGACTTCGGCGGACGCAACATCAGGACCGGACTTACTCCGCTCAAAGGGCACCTCGACGATCACGGCGTCGAAGTTGTCAAAAAGGCGCTCGATGCTCTCGCCGCACCACTCCCGGCCTCCGATGGCAGTCCCGATTCCAGAACGCCGAGCAACCGGCGCGCGTCAGCTCTCGTCGCGGCGTTGCGCGGATACCTCGATGCCGGCACCGGACCCAGCCAGGGTGGCGAAAAGCCGCACCTGACGGTCATCCTGAGCTGGGATGTCATCACCGGCATGATCAGCAACGCCGGCTACGACACCGGCGGTCAGCTGACCCCTGCCCAAGCCCGCCGCCTGCTGTGCGACGCTCAGGTCATCCCCGCAGTGCTCGGCAGCAACGGTGAAGTCCTCGATATCGGCCGAAAGAGCCGCACCGTTCCACAGGCCATCCGCCGCGCCATTGCCGCCCGCGATCGCGGATGCGTCTGGGACGGCTGCGACCGGCCACCCGACTGGTGCGACGCACACCATGTTAAATTCTGGACCCGCGATTTCGGACCGACCAGCTATTCCAACGGGGTATTGCTCTGCCCCTACCATCATGCCGAAATACACAAGGAAGCATGGACCATTCGAATGGCGCCAGCAGGAATACCCGAACTCATCCCGTCCAAATGGATCGATCCCGCCCAAAAACCTAGGCGAAACCGACTGCACCATTTCGCCATCGAGACGCCTGCATGACGGGCGTATTCCGTGCGATCAGTTGCCCATTTCGGGGTGAGGGGCGATCGAGACGCTGCATGACGGGCGTGCTCCGAGCGATCATGTTACCCATTCAGGGGTCGAGACCATCGGGCACCGCGGCAAGCAAGTCGCGTGATCCGACACCGCGCGCATGTGAAGCGCCGTGAAGTTGTCACCGGATTCGCTCGTCAGGTTGTCACCGCGACGTCGTCCGGCGCAGCGGTGCCCATCGGCCGCAGCCGGGCCGGGTGAGAACTGGTGATCAGCCGACTTTGGTGCCGCCGCCGCGCTCGACGGCTCGGTAGACGGTGGACCGGCCGACGGAGAACAGTTCAGCGAGTTCGGCGGTGGTGTGCTTTCCGGCTCGGTACAGCCCGACAAGGTGTGTCTCCTGGGTAGCGCTGAGCTTCGGTGACTTGCCCCGGAGCCGGCCCTTGGCCTTGGCCTTGGCGAGTTTCATGCCCTCCCTCGTTCTCATCCTGATGAGGTCGGATTCGAACTCGGTGATCATGGCCAGGACGTTGAACAGCAGCCGGCCGATCGGGTCGTTCGGGTCGTGGACCGATCCGCCGATGTTGAGCTTCACTTCGGCCGCGGTGAGGCCGTCGCGTTGCGCGGTCAGGTCTTGGTCGTCGGTGGAGCAGCGGGCGTATCCGATGAGCATCGCGGCCATGATCGGACTGTACCGGTTGAGCTACCTTCACCGGGCATTAAAGCGGACAGATCTTACGGGACTCTGTACCCGGCGTCATCATGAGGGTTTCAACGTTGGTCCGATCGCAGGCCGGGGGTTCCGGTCAGCGTTCGGTTTGTGGGACGTATCAGCCTGACTTTCCCGGGTTGTGCCGAGAGTGAAAGCTCGGGGATTGCCGAGTGACACTGTTGACGCTGAGGTCGGTTGGGACTGCGCAGGGTTTGAGGCCCACAATGTGGATTGTGTATACATTTGCGAATCACACGGAAAGCGAAACTATCTACGAGTGGGTGGCAGTCGTCATCGGCGTAGCCGGTGTATTAATCGCTCTGATCCTCCACCACCCCTGGGGATGGCTACTGTGGCTGGTCTCCCTAGCCATCTCGGTCCCCATAGGAATACGAGCAATCAAACGTCGGTCGGGGCCGCCGGCCTGAATACCGACACCGACGATCCATCCCTGACCGGGCTGACCCGCTAATCGGTTACCGCGAAAGACGAGGCACGGTCGACCGGCCATTCAGCCCGTCTCGGAGCCACGACTTGCACCGATAACGTGGTTGATCACGATCGCAGCACCGAGCAGCGGTAGGAGCCACCACCAACGACTGTCAAAGATGGCGACGAAGAACAACGGGACAACGATGAGAACGGAGCCGAAGCCCGTCCACCAGCCTTCGTGTCGGCGGTTCTTAAAGACCAGCATGAGCGGACCCTACCGTTGACCAGAACAACGTCTCAGTTTTCCGCGCTAGATCCTCGGCCTGGTCGAGCCCCGTCTGGACAAGCCGACGCCCGTTCGGCGACACCCCACCCGGCCCTGGGACGACCAAGATCGCCACCATTGTCGAAGCAGGATCCCGTTACGGCCACGGAGGCGTTCCCGCATCGCTGGGCTGGTGGGGTCACCGGTCGAGGTCCCCAAGGGTCAAATCGCCGCAGTTCGGCGGCGTCAAACGCAGAACGGCTGCTCCGCTGATTGGGTCAACCTGATCTGAGGACCCAACGCAACGGTTTGATCCGGCCACTGGAGAGGTCCCGGCGGCCGCGTCGGGGGATGATGCACTGATGAGCGAGAAGAGAAGGTATGCCATCGGTCGTGGTGTACCGCTGACGGCGGTTCAGTGGGTAATTTTCGGCGGCGCCTTGCTGGTGGCCGTTGTTGGTATGACGGTGCTGATCGTTGTTGGACGGCCAGGCCTTGTCGGGGGGGTTGGTGGTCTGGCTGCTTTGACGATGGTGGGTGTGCAACTTGCCGGCATCGGAGTCCGGAACGACCGCATTGTTCGAGGAGATCGCTAACGGGGGTTCCGCCCTGCCCGATTCCGCAAACGACGCGTTCGTGATCTTGGACGTCGGCTGCCTGCGGAGCGCGGGTTCGGTCACCGTAGGACGTTCGTTCAACGGATAAGCGGTTCCAGCAGGTGTGTCTCTCGGCGGTTTGTCTGTCTCGATGAAGTGTCGCTGGCCGCTCGATGTCGGGGGCACCGCCGGGAGCGTTACTCGTTGAGCGCTGCGAGGTCAGGGCCCGAGGCGGAACTTCCACAGGGTTGCAAACCGTCGATAACCGCGCGATGGCCAGGAAGGCGGGCCGCCCGTTCATCGACCAGGTCGATTCTTGCTTCCGAGGTCCGGGCGACGCATGACGGTCAGGTGGTCGCGCACCGTTCGGGTGAACTTCGATCTTTACAGGCAACGTCCACTGACGCGTTTTCGATTCTTGCGTTTACACTTGCTGGATGACGTCGGCCAACAGCACCACTGAGCGGCCCATCTTGCCACCCACCACCGAAACGCCTCAAGCGGCGATCGCGGATCTGCAGGCGCTGGTGTTACGCGACCCACAGCACCTGATCTTATCGAACGGCCAGGAGCAGGCGGCGCTCCCCGAGCAGATCATCGATGCACTTCGCCAGACGCTGGTTGCGCTCGCCCGGAACCAGGCAGTCACAATTCTACCGACAGACACGCTGCTCACCACCCAGCAAGCCGCTGAGGTTCTCGGTGTCTCCCGACCCACCCTGATCAAGATCCTCGAAGCGGGCGACATTCCGTACCTGACGCCCGGCCGCCACCGACGCATCCAGCTCACGGATGTGCTGGCTTACCAGCGCCGCCGAAGTATTCAGGCCGGTCGAGCCCTCGACGAATTGATGGAGGACAGCGGCGAGTTCTACTTAATCTCTCCGTCCAATGCCAGGGATCTCTGAGCTGCAATTATGAGACTTCACGTTGTTCTCGACGCCTGCGTCTTGATCCCCATGCCGCTCGCTGACACCCTGCTCCATCTCGCTGAGGCCAGCTTGTATCAGCCTGTCTGGTCCGCCACCCTGCTTGAGGAAACTCGGCGCAACCTCGTGAGCAAGCTGGGTTTGACTCAGGATCGGGCTACTCGCCGGATCGAACTGATGCGGTCGACATTCCCCTGGGCCGAGATCAGGCCGACGGATCGTCTTGTCGGCGCGATGACGGTCGATGACCACGACAGGCACGTCGCGGCCGCGGCGGTCACTGCCGGCGCCACGTTGATCGTGACCCTGAACCTCAAGGATTTCCCGGACGATGCTCTGTCCCCATTTGGGATCACGGCCATCCACCCTGACGAGTTCCTGCTGGACCTGCTGGACCTGGACCCAATCGGTGTCGCGGCCGCACTTGAACGGCAAAGACGGCGCCTCCGCACCCCGCCCGTCGACGTTGAGGCGTTTCACCAGGCGCTTGCGGCAACAGTCCCCAAATTCATTGCCCAGCTCGCCTCACTGCCCGACACGACGCAGCGCAGCCACGAGGACCAGGCCGCGCAAGCGGGGATGCCAATGCCGATCGTCACCCGCACGATCGACCAGATGAGCAACGCATTGTTTCCTGGAGGCAAGCCCGACGCGCTCACCCCCCACGGCGTGATCGCTCTCTGGTGGACAGCCATTTGCAACCCCGACCACCCTGATGCGACCGAAACGCTCACTAGACTCTGCTTCGACCCGGACCACTGGGAAAATTACGCCGGAATCACCGAGATGGTCGAGGGGTACGCCCTCACCACGGGGCGCCACCCAGATCTTAAATACCCCGACAGCATCTGCTACTTCAAGCTAATCCACACCGAAGCCGATGGCGAGATTTTTGCTGATTACGTGGTCCAAGACCCAATGCTGTTCGTGATGCTGATTCGAAAGGACCTCTACGAACCCTGGCGAGTCCTGGCCCTCGGCCCTCAGCCATGGATCGATCTTGACGACAGCGATGCTGGTGGTCCAACCGCCGTCGGCGAAGTGCTCACCACCTAGGTGCACTGCGACCGCCGCAAACACCCGACACGGCCCCGACGAAGAGGCGACCATCCGGTCAGCGTCACCGCAGCGGGATCGCTCTACGGTGGCGGCGGCTCGTCATTCAGCCTGCACGACCAACTGATACCCGACATCGGCGTTGACGGTTAGTTCGCCGCGGCCGCGCGGGCCCGCCATGGTGACGCGCAGCCGGCCGCCGTGCGACCGGTGGACGCCCTCGGGGTACCAGGGTCGGTCCGGTCCGACGCAGATGAGCAGGCCGTGCTGGTCCCCAGTTGGGGCGAAGTCTGCAAAGGGTGTGCCGAACGGTTCGAGTCCGAAGTCGTCGGCGAGGTGTCGGCGCAGCTCGGCAACGTCTCGCGCGGCTACGCCAACCTCACTGATCCCGGCGATGGCACTGCCCGGCGGTGCCTGCTCCATCAGCGGCTCTTCGGCCAGATCCCGCCGCTGGATGAACTCCAATACGGCACTGTCCGGTCCTGGGAAGTACACCGACAATGAGTTCCAGTGCGGTGGTCCTTCGAACCGGGTGCGGCCGTGTGCGGCGAGCAAACCTACCCGAGCGCTCAGCCGGTCGACCGCCGCGTTGAACCAGCGCCCCGGCACGGTGAAAGCAAGATGGTGTACGCCTGGGCCGGTCTCGCCGGCCACGATCAGAAGCCGACTCGACCCGACAACCAGCTCAGCCCGGTCGGCGAAGATCGTGGGGGTGACCTCGAGCAGGTCTGCGTAGCGGTGCGCCGCCCTTCCTGGGTCTGGGGAAGTCAGTTCGACGTCGGTAATGAGCATGAGTGCGCTTCCTCATCTCTGCGACCAGCACGCAGCTTGACGTTGCCACCGACAACAGGACCGGACCCCGCTATATTCCGCCCGCGTCCGGTCGCCGATCCTCCTGCGGGACGCCGACATTGCAGCCGTCGGGGCCCTCGCCATTGCTTAGACCCTCGGTGGTGACAACTATGCGAGCGAATCCGGTGACAACTTCACGAAGCTTCACAGCAGCCGGCGAGCCGATCGGTCGTGGTCCAACTGCCGTGTCCGAAAACCCGAGTCGCCGCGCCGCGAGCTGGCGAAGTCGTCCTGGCGATCAACGACTGCCGTGTCCGAAAACCGCGAGGCATGGAGCTGAACGGCTGGCAGAGTGGTCCTGGTGATCAACGATGCCGACGCCGCCTACCGGGCGGTGCAAACGCGAGACGCCCGCTTCGACGGGCAGTTCGTCACCGCGGTGCGAAGCACCGGGATCTACTGCCGCCCCGCCTGCCCGGCGCGCACCCCACTGCGCCGGAATGTCGCCTTCTACCCGACCTCCGCGGCAGCGCAGGCAGCCGGATTCCGGGCCTGCCGTCGGTGCCTGCCCGACGCAACGCCTGGCTCACCGGAATGGAATCTGCGGGCGGACACAGTGGGAGCGGCCATGAGACTGATCGGTGACGGGATCGTCGACCGCGAGGGGGTGCCCGGCTTGGCCTCTCGGCTGGGCTACACGCCGCGGCACCTCGGGCGGTTGCTCGCCGCCGAGGTCGGCGCACCGCCCCTGGCACTCGCCCGGGCCCGTCGGGCCCACACTGCCCGGGTCCTGCTGACCACCTCCACCGTCCCGATCAGTGACATCGCCTTCGCTGCAGGCTTCTCCAGCATTCGGCAGTTCAACGAGACCATCCGCGAGGTGTACGCGGCCGACCCGAGCACCCTGCGCAGCGACCATCAGCCGCGCAGCACCGTCCCGGGGACCCTGACTCTTCGGCTCGCGGTGCGCCAACCCTTCGCGTCAGATGCCCTGCTGGCCTTTCTCTCGCCACGAGCAGTGGCCGGGGTCGAATACGTGGAAGGTCGGACCTATGCCCGCACGCTGGCGCTGCCTGCCGGGAACGGGACCGTGCACCTGGAACTTCCGAAGCCCGGCGCATCGTCGGTGGTCATCGCCACCTTGCGCCTCGAGCAGATCTCGGACCTCGTTCCGGCCGTCGATCGGTGCCGCAGGCTGCTGGATGCCGACGCAGACCCGGTGCGGGTGGACGAACAGCTCCGTGCCGACTCCGCGCTCCACGCGGCGGTGGCCGACTGTCCCGGCCTACGAGTGCCGGGCGCGGTCGACGGGCCGGAGATCCTGCTGCGCGCGATCTTCGGGCAGCACGTATCGGTGGCGGCAGCCCGGACCACCTTGGGTCGGCTGACGGCGGCGGTCGGACGGCCGCTCGGTCTGCCAACGGAAAGTGCGGGCAACGATCTGCGTCTCACCCACCTGTTTCCGCACCCGACTGATCTGGCAGCGCTCGATCCGGCTGTGCTGCCGGGACCGAGGCGTCGGTCCGAGACCATCGTCAACGCGGCCGGCGCAATCGCCTCGGGCAGTGTGGTGATCGACGCCGGACGGCGAGGCCAAGAGCTCTCCGACGAGTTGGTGGCCTTGCCGGGAATCGGGCCGTGGACCGCTCAGTACGTCCGCCTTCGAGTGCTCGGTGACCCAGACGTCCTGATGACTGGCGATCTGGTGCTGAGGCAGGGGGCCGCGCGGCTCGGCCTCCCCACCGGTCCGGTCGCCCTCGCCGAACGCGCCGCGCGCTGGAGTCCGTTCCGTTCCTACGCGGGGATGCATCTCTGGTGCGCAGCCTCCGCCGGCTCCGCCAGAGCCACGACTCCTCGACGGACAAATCCAACCCAGCTATCACCATCGGAAGGCCCGGCATGACGAATTCGCTTGTTGCCACCACGAATACCCCGATCGGTCCGTTCACCGTCATTGCTACCGGATTGGATGTTCCCGTCGTCCTGGCATCTGGATGGACGGCAGAGATCTCCGACCTGCTGCCCGTCATCGCGCCGGCGTTGCGGCCGATTTCCGTGACTACGGTCAAGAACATAGACGGTGTGACGGATGCGGTGACCGCCTACCACGACGGGGAGTTGACGCGGATCGACCATGTTGCGGTACAACAGGTCTCGGGGATCTTTCTGCTGCACGCCTGGGAGATCCTGCGCGCCCAGCCGGCCGGACGACCCGTCACCTACACCGATTTCGCCTTGATAGCCGGCAGGCCGGCAGCTGTCCGGGGTGCCGCGATGGCCTGCGCACGCAATGCGGCCGCGCTGTTCGTGCCGTGCCATCGGGTAGTGCGCAGCGACGGTAGCCTCGGCGGGTTTCGTTGGGGCCTTCCGGCCAAGCGTTGGCTGCTGGACCACGAGGCCGTTTGATCGGACGGACGTGCAAGCTGCGCCGAGGTGGTCGAGGTCAGCTCGATGGAAGGGCCGGAAGATGGCGCGTCGCACTCAACGCAGAGTCGTAACGGGCCAGCACGACCTGCGCCATCGTCGGCCACAACGGCTGTGCGACAGCCACTCCCAGTTCCGCTGCTCGCCCAGCCACCTGGTCGAGCAGTAACCCGGGCGCGAGGAACAGAGATGCGACCGCCGGCAGGGCGTTCCAGGGCTGGTCGAGTACGTCCAGTGCGCGCGGCGTCGTGGTCGCGAAGACGGCTCGAACTCCACCAGGACGGCGGGCGGACCACAGCTGCGCGAGGTTGTCGACCGCCTCGTTGGCCACCGGGTCCGACGTACCGACGGCCACCAGCAGAATTTCCTGCTCGTCCACGATGCCGACCGCACTGGCCTGCTCTCGGAGTGCCTCGAGCACGTCCGGCCCGAGACCGAGAATCTCCGTTGCGAACAAATTCTTTCCGGTGCTGCGGACCGCGTCCCGAATGGCGTCGGGAACGTCCTTGGAAGCGTGGAACGCCTGGGCGAACAGCAGCGGCACGACCACGGCGCGGTCCACGTCGAGTGCGGCGACGGCGGTCCTGAGGTCGGGCTCGGACAGGTCCAGAAAGGCCGAATACGTCTGCAGACCTGGACGAAGCGCGGCAACTGCAGTCATCAGTCGACCGATGGCCAGCGCCGACCTCGGATCCCTGCTGCCATGCGCCAGCCCGACCAGCGGAATGCTCGAATCCTCGCGCAAAGATTCCTTTGCCGCTGCCGTCACCGAGCGCCCGGCGTCAAGCCGCGAGCCGACAGAATGGCCCGCTCGACCGGCCGGAAGAACGCGAGCTCGATACCGATGCCGACGAGGAAGATCAGGATCAGCGCGGTGTACATGGTCGGCGCGTCCCCGAGGTCACGGCCCTGGTTCATCAATTGCCCGAGCCCGAGTCCCAACTTGCTGGAGGTGGCGATCAACTCTGCCGCCATCAGGGAGCGCCAGGAAAAGGCCCAGCCTTGCCGCAACCCGGACAGGTAACCCGGCAGGGACGCTGGAATCAGCACGTCCTTGATCAGCCCGAACTGCCCGAGACCCAGTACCTTGCCCACCCTGGTCAGCAACGGCGGGACCTGGTCCATGCCGGCGATCAGCCCATTGGCGATCGACGGCACAGCTCCCAGCAGAACCACCGCATAGATCGCCCCGTTGGTCAGACCGAACCAGAGCACCGCCATCGGAACCCAGGAGACGGAGGGCAGCGACTGCAGCCCGGTCACCAATGGGCCGAACGACACCCGCAGCCAACGGAAGCGGAACAGCGCCAGACCCAGGACGGTTCCCAGCACGATGGACGCCGCGAAGCCGATCAATCCGCGGCTCACGCTGGTCCAGATCACCTCGAGCGCGGAACCGTCCGACACCATCGCGGTGAAGGTCGTCCAGACGCTCGCCGGCGCGGGCAGCACATAGTCGGGCTTCCACTTCTGCGCATAGGCGAACTGCCACAGACCCAGCAGCGCCAGCAACGCGATCAAGGGCGGATAGAACCCGCCGACGAATCGACGCCATGCCGGCTTCGTCGTGACCGCATGTTGCTCCAACGCGTCCAGTCCGGCACCTACGGCGGCGGTGTCCTCTCGTTCAGACTGCTCGTCCGACTCGTCCGATCCGGTCGGAAGCCGGCCGGCGGTCCGCCCGGCGCCCGGTCGGACGTCAAGAGCGGGCATGGCTGGCAATCTCTTCGCGGAGGCGCACCGTTATCTCGGCGGCGAGCGCGGACACCTCCGGGTGCTCGATGGTGCGGGGACCCTTGATGTCCACCCGCCACTCGCCCACCACCCGACCGGGACGAGAGGACAGCAGCACCACCCGCTGACCCAACCGAACGGCCTCCCGGACGTTGTGCGTCACGAACACCACACTGTTGCCGGTCCGCTTCCAGACCCGGGTGAGTTCGTCGTGCAGCACGTCGCGGGTGATCGCATCGAGCGCGGCGAACGGCTCGTCCATCAGCAGCACCTGGCCACTCTGGGCGAGCGCTCTGGCCAGCGCCACCCGCTGCCGCTGTCCACCGGACAACTCGTGGATGCGACGGTCGGCGGTCCCCGACAGGCGTACCAGAGTCAGCAGCTCCGCCACCCGATCCGGCCGCTGCGATCGCGGCACTCCGGCAAGTTTCAGGGCGAGAGCGATGTTCGCCCCGGCTGTCAGCCAGGGGAAGAGCGCCGACTCCTGGAACATCAGCGCCGGCCGACCGGCAGTGCAAACGGCTCCCGCAGTTGGCTTGTCCAAACCGGCGATCAGATTGAGCAACGTGGACTTTCCGCAACCGGATGCACCCAGCAGGCAGACGAACTCGCCTGGGGCGACGGACAGATCGATGTTGTCCAGCGCCGCGACATTTCCACCCGGACCGCGGAAGACCTTGCTGACGCCTTCGATCGATACACCGGGCGAAATTTCGGACTGTGACTCGGGGGCCAGCGGCACCACTCGCGGATCGTCCTCGTGAAAATCCAGCTCATCCACCGGCATTGCGATGTCAGCGAGCGTCGTCACGATCTCACTCCTGCCCGAGTCCCGCTGCGCTGACCGGGCTCTTACCCTCGGCCTTGAGCAGCTTGTTGAGAATGCGAAGGTCGAAGATGCCCTTGAGATCGGGCACCGTCTTGAGCAGGCCACTGTCGACGGCGTGCTGGCTGGAGGTGTTATAGGTGCTGGCCACCGGGTCGTAGGTGATCTTGATCTGCTTGAACGAATTCGAGACGACGGCGTCGGACAGCTTCTTGCCGGTCAGCTTCCCGATGGCCGTATTGATTGCGTCGGCCGACTCCTTTGGATCCGCACCGATTTTTTTGACAGCGCCCAGTTCCCCGCTGATCAATGCCGTCACGGTATCCGGATGCTCGTCCAGGAATTTCTTCGCGACGATCAGGATCGTGGTCGGAAATTGCTTGTTCGGCCATAAGGTCGCCTCGTCGACCAGCACCTTGGCGCCGGCATCGAGCACCAGCCGGGACGCCCACGGCTCCGGCAGCCAGGCTCCGTCGATCTGGCCGGATTTGAACAGGGTCAGGGTCTGCGCATTGTCCTGATCGATGATGTCGACGTCCGAGCCGCCGTTCGTCTGGACCTTCAAACCGTTGTGCAGCAGGTATTCTCGAAGCGCGACATCCTGGGTGCCACCCAGTTGTGGAGAGGCGATCGATTTCCCCTTCAGGTCCGCTGCCGAGCTGACCCCGGGCCTGACCACCAGAGCGGCGCCGTCGTCGGTGGCGCCGGCAACGATCCTCAGTGAGTCGCCGTGCGATTTGAAGAAGGAATTGATCGCTGGGCTCGGACCCAGAAACGCTGCGTCGATCGCGCCCGCGTTCAGCGCCTCGATTGCCGCAGGTCCCGCATTGAACACCTGAGTTTCCAGCTTCGTCGGACCCAGCGACTTGGCGAAGGTGCCATCGGCAACGCCGAGAACTGCGGCGGCATGGGTGACATTGGCGAAATACCCGAGACGCAGCGTTGCGGCGCCGGCAGTCTTACCTGATCCACCAGATGCTGCGGCGGCCACGGACACCGAGCCGGCGGAGGAGGATGGGCTCGTCGAACTGGAACTGCAGGCACTGCTCAGCGCCACGGCACCGGCAATGGCCGCAACAACAGCGGGTCTGTAACGCGACAAGCGAAGCATGGTTTGACCTTTCGGGCCGGATCCATTACGGACCAGGAGTTGGGAAGCTTTCGGAGGGCACGGCAGCCTCGCTGGCGTCGGCTGCAGTGCCGGGTGAGTCGGCTGCAGTGCCGGGTGAACGGAGATCGGGGAGCGGACATCGAATCCCGCTGCCGTCGCCATTCGCCGAGCCCGAGGCGCCGCGAACTGCCGCCCGTCGGTTCCCCACCATTCCGGCCGCAAGTGTGGTTCCGTCGGCAGGATCGATGATCAGCAACGAACCGACTCCCCCGCCCGGCCGAAACGCTTCGACGGGGACCGCTTCGGCGGTTCGCAGACTGATATACGCAATGTCGTTCAGTTGCAGTACGTCTGGCGCCTCGCACTCGGCCAGGGTGTCGATGTCGAGCAGGTGCTCGATGCCGGCCACGACCACTCGACAGGTCGCCGTGCCGTACCGCAGCAACGCCCGCATTCCCGGCCGAATACCCTTCTCGGCGAGTTGGGTGACCGTGGCGGAGAACTCGGTGACCGCTTCCGGCGCCCCGGTGAGCCCGACGATAAGGTCACCCCGGGAAAGGTCGACATCATCCTCCAGCAGCAAGGTGACCGAGTCGCCTGCCTTCGCGACTTCCAGTGCACCGTCGGCAGTGTCGATGACGGCGATCCTCGAGCGCCGGCCGGAGGGCAGCACAACGATCTCATCGCCGGGGCGGACCGTTCCGGCCGTGATCCGGCCGGCATAGCCGCGATAGTCGGGGAACCGTTCCGAGCGCGGGCGGATCACGTACTGCACCGGGAAGCGCAGTTCGCCCACACTGCTGCTATCGGCCAGCTCGACCTGCTCCAGATGCTCGAGGATGCTCGGCCCGTTGTACCAGGCGATGCGCTCGGACCGAATGACGACATTGTCGCCGTGCAGCGCCGAGATGGGAATTGCGGTCACCTCGCCGATACCGAGATCTACCGCGTACCGGTCGAATTCAGCGGCGATGCGGTCGAAGACCTGCTCGTCGAAATCGACCAGGTCGATCTTGTTCACCGCCAGCAGAAGGTGCGGCACGCCGAGTAGGGCCGCGACAGCGGCATGCCGCCGGGTCTGCGCCACCACGCCGCTGCGCGCATCCACCAGAACGATCACCAGATCAGCCGTGGAAGCGCCGGTGACCGTATTGCGGGTGTACTGCACGTGACCTGGTGTATCGGCGAGGATAAAACTGCGTACTCCGGTGGCGAAGTATCGGTAGGCGACGTCAATGGTGATGCCCTGCTCACGCTCAGCGCGGAGCCCGTCGACGAGCAGCGAAAGATCAGGGCTGTCAAGGCCTCTCGCAGCCGAAGTTCGATGGACTGCGTCGAGCTGATCGGACAGCACGGATTTCGAATCGTGCAGCAGGCGGCCGACCAAGGTCGACTTGCCGTCGTCCACCGACCCGGCGGTCGCGAACCGCAGCAACCCGCGAACCGCGCTCGGCGCTCCATTCACCTCCGGTGACCCGGTTGTGCAAGCGATAGTCATCTCGCTCATCAGAAGTACCCCTCCCTCTTTCGGTCTTCCATGGCGGCCTCGCTGAGCTTGTCGTCGGCCCTGGTGGCGCCGCGCTCGGTGATTCTGGTTGCGATGATCTCCTCGATCACGGCCGCGACGTCGGTGGCACCGGATTCCACCGCCCCGGTGCAGGACATGTCGCCGACGGTGCGATATCGGACCTGACGCCGCTGGAGAACTTCCGAGCCGACCGGACCGCCCCAGTCCCCCGGTGTCAGCCACATTCCGCCCCGCAGGAAGACCTCGCGTTCGTGGGCGTAGTAGATGTCCGGCAGCACGATCTGCTCGACGTCGATGTAGTTCCACACGTCCAGCTCGGTCCAGTTGGAGATCGGAAAGACCCGGACATGCTCACCCGGCGCGTGTTTGCCGTTGTAGAGATCCCACAATTCCGGCCGTTGTCGCCGAGGATCCCACCCGCCGAAGGCGTCTCGCAGGGAGAAGATGCGCTCCTTGGCGCGTGAGCGTTCCTCGTCCCGGCGGGCTCCGCCGATGACGGCGTCGAATCGTCGGTCGGCGATGGTGTCGACCAGCGGTACGGTCTGCAGCGGATTTCGAGTTCCGTCCGGACGTTCGGAGAGCCGGCCGTCGTCGATCCAGTCCTGAACGCACGCCACGTCGAGCCGGAGATCGCCGCCCGACACGACGGCGTCCCGGTAGGCGATCACCTCAGGGAAGTTATGACCGGTGTCCACGTGCAGCAGTGAGAACGGGATCGGAGCCGGATGAAATGCCTTGCGCGCCAGGTGCAGTACCAGGATCGAGTCCTTGCCGCCGGAGAACAGGATGACCGGTCGATCGAATTCCCCGGCGACCTCGCGCAGGATGTGAATGGCCTCGGATTCCAATGCTCGCAGGTGGCCCCTGGCGTGGCCGGCCGCTGACAGCACCTCCGGAACGACGTCCAGTCTTGCGGTCATCCGAGTACTCCTTCGTCGGTGAGCAGATCGAGCAATTGCGTGACTGCGGCGGCTTCGTCGACCGTCGCCGTATCGATTCGCAGATCAGGGTGCTCGGGGATCTCGTACGGGTCGTCGACGCCGGTCATCGAGCTGATCTCGCCGCGAAATGCCTTGGCGTACAGCCCTTTCACATCCCGTTGCGCGCAGACCTCGAGCATGGTGGAGATATGGACGAGCAGAAGCTTCGTACCGTTGGAGATGTGCTGTTGACGCACCTTCTCCCTGGCCTGGTCATACGGCGCGATCACCGGAACCAGCACCAGGACGCCGTGGCTCGCCAGCAATTCGGCGACGAAGCCGATCCGGTCGACGTGCACGTCCCGATCGGCCCGGCTGAATCCAAGGCCCGCAGACAGGTGGGTTCTTACCTGATCACCATCGAGGACTTCGACGCGCGCACCACCGGCTTGCAACCGCTCCGCGAGCGCGAGCGCCAGCGTCGTCTTTCCTGCGGAGGGCAGCCCGCTCAACCAGATCGTCGCACCGGTGTGGTTGCGGTAGGACGGCACAAGGTCGAGCTGCGCGGTGCTCGTCATGTGTGCAACCCACATTCGGTCTTCGCCAGACCGGCCCACCGACCTGCTCGAGAGTCTTCCCCGAAGGCCACGCGGCGCGTGCAGGGTTCACAACCGATCGATGGATATTCGTCCGACAGCAGGGGATTGACCAGCACGTTGTTCTCGGAAATGTAGCGATCCACCTCGTCATCCGACCACGCGGCCAACGGAGCAATCTTGACCCGGCCGCGCTTCACGTCGAAGGAAACAATCGGTGTATTGGTTCGTGCCACCGATTCTGCGCGCCGTACACCGGTCGCCCAGGCCTCGTAACCCTCCATCGCGGCATTCAGCGGCGCGACTTTCCGCAGTGCGCAGCACAAGTCAGGATTGCGGGCGAACAGCTCCGGTCCGTGCACGGCGTCCTGCTCGGCGACGGTCTGCAAAGGAAGCAGGCGACGCACATTCACGTCGTAGGACAGCTCGACCGCATCCGCCGTTCCGATCGTCTCGACGAAGTGGTAACCGGTGTCGAGGAAGAGGACATCGATGCCGGGTCGCACTCTGGCAGCAAGATGGGTCAGAGCCGTGTCCTGCATGGAGGCCGTCACCGCCAGACCGGCGCCGAACTCATCCGCGGCCCAGGTCAATATCTCTTCCGCCGTCGCGCCTTCCAACGCGGTGGCCGCGGCAGCTGCAACAGCCGCAAGCGCCTCCGGTGAACGCACCATCGTGATCATGGAACCATCCCTGTGGTCGCCGTGCGCGGAACTTCGAACTCCGCAGCAACGACAACCGATTGGCCCGCGGTATTCCCGCCGACCGATCCGGTCAGCCCGATGAAGCGGACAGCAAAGACTCTTTGACAATCCCGGCAGCTCCAGGCGCCGTGCGATTCCTCGTGCGGCCACAGATTCGTCTCGCCGCAGTAGGGGCAGTATTGGGCCGGAGCGCGGTTATCGGACATGTTGATCGCGGCCCACCGTTCGTATTCTTCTCATCGGAGCACCGATTCTTCCGACCGCGCGACCCAGGTGGCGAACCGCTCACCGGATTCTCGGCCGGCCGTGTAGGCGTTGACCACCCGCTCCACATAGTCTGCGAGGTCCTCGCCGGTCACCTTGTGGCCACGGACCTTTCGGCCGAACCCGGCGTCCAGTCCCAGACCGCCACCGAGGTGCACCTGGAAACCCTCTACCTGGTCGCCGTCGGCGTTCGTGACGATCATGCCCTTGAGTCCGATGTCGGCGGTCTGCGTTCTCGCGCAGGCGTTCGGACATCCGTTGAGGTTGATGGTCAGCGGTACGTCCAGGTCGCCCAGGCGCGACTCGAGCTCGTCCACCAGGGCGATGCCGCGGGCCTTCGTCTCTACGATCGCGAGTTTGCAGAATTCCAAACCGGTGCAGGCCATCATGTTCCGGCGAAAAGTCGACGGAGTGGTGGACAGTCCAAGCTCAGCCAGACCCGCCTGCAACGAGACCAGTTGCTCCTGCTCGATGTCGAGGATCACCAGGCTCTGTTCGGTGGTGGCCCGGACCCGCCCCGAGCCGTGCGCTTCCACCAGGTCGGCGATTCTGGTCAACAATTCTCCGCTGACCCGACCGGCCGTCGGGGCGATTCCGACGTAGAAGCGGCCGTCTTTCTGACGATGAACTCCGACGTGATCACGCGGGCCGTCCCAGATGGCCGGCGCCGGTCCATCGGTCAACCGGCGGTGCAGATATTCGGTTTCGAGAACCTCACGGAATCGGGCCACACCCCAGTCGGCGACCAGATACTTCAATCGAGCACGATTGCGGAGTCGGCGATAGCCGTAGTCGCGGAAGATGGAGATGACGCCCTTCCAGACCTCTGGAATTTCTGCCAGGGTGCAAAAGACTCCGAGGCGCTGGGCAAGCATCGGGTTGGTGGCAAGCCCTCCCCCGACCCACAGATCGAATCCCGGTCCCAATTCCGGATGCACCACGCCGATGAACGAGACGTCGTTGATCTCGTGGGCGACATCTTGGCGAGGCGACCCGGAGATAGCGGTCTTGAACTTCCTCGGAAGATTCGAGAATTCTTCGCTACCAATGAATTCCCTGAGAATTTCCTCCACCGCCGGGGTGCCGTCGATGATCTCGTCTGCCGCGATCCCGGCGAGCGGGGAGCCGAGTACGACCCTGGGCACGTCGCCACAGGCCTGCGCCGTACTCAGGCCGACGCCCTCCAGCGCCTCCCAGATGTCGGGCACATCCTCGATGCGCACCCAGTGCAACTGGATGTTCTGGCGATCGGTGAGGTCGGCGGTGCCCCGGGCGTATCTGGTGGACACCGCGCCAATGGTGCGCAGGGACGCCGTGCTGAGCAGGCCACCGTCGACCCGGACCCGAAGCATGAAATAGGGATCCTCCAGTTCGTGCGGTTCGAGAACGGCCGTCCGGCCACCATCGATCCCGGGTGCGCGCTGGGTGTAGAGCCCCCACCACCGAAAACGCCCCCGCAGGTCGCCCGCATCGATCCCGTCGAACCCGGTGTGTCGGTAGATGTTCTCGATGCGCGCACGGCAGTGCAGCCCGTCGTCATCCTTCTTCATCTGCTCGTTGGCGTTCAGTGGCTCGCGGTGTCCTAGCGCCCACTGACCCTGGCCGCGGTTGGCATCGGGGCGATTCCGGGGCGACCGGGATGCCCCGGCCGCCGGCCGCGGAGGAACGGCAGCAGCGGGTGGGGTCGCAGCGACGCGCGGGTCAGCTTGGGCATGGCCCAGCGACTCGAGCTGAACTGTCGAAGATTGAACAGGAGGCACGGCGGATCCTTGCGGAATAGGCCGAGGGGCGCAGAACGACGAAGCGGGGAAGTCCTGGCATCAGTGCCCGGGCCGTCGACGCACGCCCGACGGCTCGATGAGCGGCGGGTTCAGCGTTCGACGCGACAAGCCGCGCTGGAGACGCGCACCAGGTCTACCTCACGGCGGCAGACCAGGGGAACACCAGACACTGACATGTACGGAGCATAGCGTGCACCCCGCCGATCTGTCCCCCCACCTCCCACCTGTTGGGAAGTGCTGTTCAGAACTGGGACAGCTCACCCCAGGTGTCACCGGACACCCGCCGCTCCGGACACGTGCGATCACTTCGATGTAGGAGAACTCGCGCTGAGGGGGCGACGGCAGCAGGAAGTGATGCGGCCCGTCGTCGACAGACATCGCACCCTCGATCGAAGGGCCGCAGGGCCACTGTCGGTGCACCGATGGATGCTCTACCCATGAGCGCACCCGCCCTTTTGATCGACGCCCTGCTACTGCTGCTGGGTGTCGCCATCGGCATCGCGCTGGCCTCGCTCTGGTGGCGCCGTCGACCCGAGTCGACGCAGACCCTGGAAGTCGCCGCTCTGCTGGCTCCCGCCTCGGATGCGTTGGTGCGGGTGGAACAGCGTCTCCGAGAGGTTGAACGTGACCGGGCCGGCGCCTACGCGGGCCTCTACGAGCAGGTGGCCGCGTTACACCGGACCTCGACAGATCTCGGCGCCCAGACCCGTTCGCTGGTCAACGCGCTGCGCGCACCGCAGGTTCGCGGCCGGTGGGGTGAGGTGCAGTTGCAGCGTCTGGTCGAACTCGCGGGCATGGTGGAGCACTGCGACTTCGACACCCAGGTCTCCGCCGCTGTCGCCGACGCGGCCGGCGTTCGACCGGACATGATCATTCGGCTGGCCGGTCGGCGGCACATCCCGGTGGATGCGAAAGTGCCTTTCGACGCCTGGCTGCAAGCGCGGGAGTGCGACGACGAAGGCCGTCGAAAGCAGCTGATGGTCGGTCACGCCAGGGCGGTGCGCGCCCATGTCGACGCACTGGCCGGGAAGGCCTACTGGCAACATTTCCAGCCGTCCCCGGAATTCGTGGTGATGTTCGTTCCCGGCGAGCCACTGCTGGACGCCGCCATGACGGTCGACCCCGGCTTGACGGAGTACGCCTTCGCGCGGCAGGTGGTGATCTGCACCCCGACCACCTTGATCGCGCTGCTGCGTACCGTCGCCTTCACGTGGCGGCAGGAGCGCCTGTCCGCGTCTGCGACCGCCATTCACACGCTGGGTCGCGAATTGCACGGCCGGCTCGCCACGCTGGGCGGCCACCTCGGGCGGCTGGGGGCCAATCTCGAGCGAGCGGTGGAGTCCTACAACTCGGCGATCGGGTCGGTCGAGAGCCGAGTCCTGGTTACTGCTCGCCGATTCAATGATCTCGGGGTGAGCTCGGACGAGCTGCCGGTCGTCAGTCCGGTGCAGTCGGCGGTCCGCCGTCCGAGGGCGCCGGAGTGGCCGGAACGCGGAATCCGACAGCCGGAATCCGGAAGGGAACAGGACGGAATCGAACAGGACGATCGGGACGATGATCCAACGCTGGATCCGGCCGCTCAGCGAGCGCGGCCGACGCTGCGGCAGATGGCCTCCGGCGAGTTGCGGCGACCTGATCCGCGTCGCGAGGACGCCGGATGAGGTGCCGCAGCGGCCGATCGAACCAGCAGCCCTCGGTCATCACTGCTTTTTGCCGACCATCAACGGAACTGGTCCACGGCCCGCTACCGTAGAGGAGTGAATACGCCTGTCACCGGTTCCCGAGCCGCCCGGCCGAGCGTGGCCAATGCATCAGCGGTGCCCACGATTGCGGGCCTTCGCTCGTGGGGGGCCGTTCTGGTCGCTGTACTGCTGACCGGCCTTGGCGCCGTCATTGACGGCATGTCGTCCGGCGGTCTGGGGTGGGGCTTCACCGTCGGTTTCGTGGCAGGCGTGGGTTTGGCCGCACTACTGGTTCGGCGCGGGTCGATCTTCACCGCGATCGTTCAGCCGCCGTTGGTCATGGTGGTCCTGATGTTCTTGGCTCTGAAAGTGATCTCGAACGACGCACTCAAGATCATCGGAATCAAGCTGGTCGGCAACTTTCCACTGATGGTCGTCGGGACAGCGCTGGCTCTCCTACTGTGCGTCATTCGCATCTTCGCGCAACCGATGCGGCGCCAGAAAAAGTCGCCGATGCCGCAGGGTGCGCACGCCTGACTCCAGCGCAGTAGCGCCGATTGGAAGCCGCGCCGATTCAGGCTGGCGAAGGCGAGACCGCTCGTTCGGTCACTTGCGCGCCGGATCTACTTCACGCCGGCATCCAGTTCGCACCGACGCCGAATCAGTGGGCGGCCACCTTCGTTCCCGCCGGTCGCAGGTCTCGGCGGAGCTCTTTGGGAAGCGAGAACGTGAGCGTCTCGGTGGCCGCAGTGAACTCCTCGACGTGGCCGAATCCGCGCTCGGCCAGCCAACTCAGCACGCCGTCCACCAGCTCCTCCGGCACCGAAGCCCCCGACGTCACCCCGACGGTGCTCACCCCATCGAGCCAGGACGACTGGATCTCATGTGCGAAATCGACCAGATGTGAAGCGCCCGCCCCGGCATCCAGCGCCACTTCCACCAGCCGCACCGAATTCGACGAGTTCTGCGAGCCGACGACGATCACCAGCTCGCAGTCGCCAGCGATCTGTTTGACGACTTCCTGACGATTCTGCGTGGCATAGCAGATGTCATCGCTGGGCGGCGCACTCATCAACGGGAATCTCTTGCGGAGCAGGTCGACGGTCTCCAGCGTCTCGTCGACCGACAGCGTCGTCTGCGACAGCCAGATCACTTTTTCCGGATCTCGTACCGTGACCGCGTCGACGTCAGCCGCCTCGTGGACCAATTGGATGACGTCCGGAGCTTCGCCCTGGGTGCCCTCGACCTCTTCATGTCCACGGTGCCCGATCAGCAGGATGTCGTACCCCTCGGACGCGAACTTGACGGCTTCCTTGTGCACCTTGGTGACCAGCGGGCAGGTCGCGTCGATCACACGCAGCTCGCGCTTCGCCGCCTCCTCGTGGACAGCCGGGGAAACGCCGTGCGCAGAGAATACGACCAGCGCTCCTTCGGGCACCTCGTCGGTTTCGTCGACGAAGATTGCGCCGCGCGCTTCCAGCGTGGACACCACATGCTTGTTGTGCACGATCTGCTTGCGGACGTAGACCGGCGCCCCGTACTGCTCGAGAGCCTTCTCCACCGTTACCACCGCTCGGTCGACGCCTGCGCAATAGCCGCGAGGCCTGGCGAGCAGGACACGTTTGGTAGAAGGGGTGGTCATATCTCCCATGGTAAGCGGCCGAACCGACGTTTGGAGTTGCGGCAGGGTGCTTCGAGCCACCATGGGTTTCGGCAAGCAATTTCCGGCGCGGGTTTCCGGCGCCGCGCTCCTGAAGCAGCAACGGCCGGCCCAGCAATTCCTGGTCGATCAGAAGCCGACCTGCCCCGGAGTACATCAACGCGCTCGAATGGGGCACCCTGATGTCATGGTCCTCAAGCTGCCCATCGGAATCAGAGTCGCCGCCGGCCTGTTGGGAGCGGCCGTCGATCGTCTGGGCAAACTGCCCGAAGAACTGCCTGCAATCACCGTATCGCTGGCCGGTCAGGCGATCCGCACGTCGTTGTTGGTTCGCCAGGAGATCGCCGGACTTGCGGCCCGAGGGGACGAACTGCTGGCCGGCATCACCGGCGGTGCACAGGAGCATCCGGCTTGGGCGACCTTCGACGAAGACGAGACCGATGATCAGAGTTCCGGCCACGCGTCGTTCGATACCGCGACCACACCCGGCGACCCGTTGATCGGCGCACTTTTCGTCGCCGAGCAGGGAGTGGCCGACTTCGATAATCCCGACGGCGACCAGTCAGCCGCACCTGGATCTGAGCTGGCCGCCAACGAACGCAGATGGGAAACGCCAGCAGCCGTCTCGGACGAGCCGTCCTCGGCGCCCGAAGAACGCGCCACATCGGCCGGCCAGGCCGCAGCGAACGCACGAACCGCCGCCGCCGTCCGCGGCGCCGCCGGACAACGCGCAGCTGGCCAACGCGCAGCCGGCCAACGCGCAGCCGCAGCACAACGCGGCACCGCCGAACCACGCCCGGCCGCCGCAGCACGCGCAGCCGCCGGACAACGCACGGCGACCGCCCGCCGCACAACAGCGAGCGCGTCCACACCGCGTCGCCGCGCGGAGGATCCTGACGAACGCGCGCAGGATCCTGGCAAAGCGGCGATGCTCGACGAGTCGGCCCTTCCCACCGAATTCGCAATCGCCGAACCCATCAGCGCCGAATCCGTCCCCGCCGAACCAGTCCCCGCCCAATCCGTCAGCGCCGAATCCGTCAGCGCCGACTCATTCCTCGCCGAACCAATCTCTGCCGAATCCGGCAGCGCAGAGCCATTCCTCGCCGAATCGATCTTTGCCGAATCCATCGAGGCGCCCGCAGTGCCGAATGCCCTCCACGAGCTGAGCGTTTCCGAACTCAAGGACAGGCTGGTCGCCCTGAACGTGGCGTCGGTGGTGGAACTCCTGCGGCAGGAGGAGGTCGGACCGCAGCGGGCCGCCTACCTCACGCTGCTCACCAACCGGCTCACCACCTTGCGGCACGAGGCCAGGTGACCGGTCCCGACCTGAGCGGAACGCAAGCGCGACCGGCGCGCCCACTGCGCGCCGGCGATACGACCAGGGAGAACCCATGGCCCGTCCGGGCGCTGTCGCAGCGGATGGTGGACTATATCTCGAAGGCACCCGCGGCCTGGATCGAAGGCCAGATCGCGCAATTGAGCATCCGTCCCGGCGCTGCCACCGTCTTCCTCACGCTGCGCGATCCGTCGGTGGACATGTCGCTGTCGGTGACGTGTTCCAGATCCATGCTGGCCGCCTTACCGGTGCCACCCACCGAAGGTTCCCGGGTCGTCGTGCACGGCCAGTTCGAGTTCTATCCGGCCAGAGGTTCGCTGTCGTTCCGGCTGGACCAGTTTCATCCGGTCGGCCTCGGTGAGCTGCTGGCGCGGTTGGAGCGCCTGCGTCGCCTGCTCGCCGCAGAGGGTCTGATCGCCGCGGCAAGGAAGAAGCCACTGCCGTTCCTGCCGCGCACCGTCGGTCTGATCACCGGTCGGGCCAGCGCCGCCGAGTCGGATGTGCTGGCCAATGCCCGCGCCAGATGGCCGGCCGTCCGGTTCAGGATCGAGCACACCACCGTGCAGGGCGTGACAGCGGTACCGCAGATCATCGAGGCATTGCGCATCCTGGACGGCACTCCTGAAGTCGACGTCATCATCCTGGCCCGGGGCGGCGGCAGTGTCGAAGATCTGTTGCCCTTCTCCGACGAAGCCCTCTGCCGGGCGGTGTCGAACTGCCGCACGCCGGTGATCTCCGCGGTCGGTCACGAGCCGGACCATCCGATCGTGGATGACGTCGCCGACTTTCGCTGCTCGACACCGACCGATGCCGGGAAGCGGGTCGTACCGGACGCCGCCGCCGAGACCCGCATGGTCGAGCAGCTGCGGCTTCGCGCCCGGCGGGCGCTGACCGGCTGGGTGCAGACCGAGACTGCGCGGCTGGCGCGCCTGACGGATGCGGCCGTTCTGCGCGACCCGATCGCCCCGATCCGGGCCGGATTCGATCAGGTGGACAGAGTCGTACAACGCGGCCGGGCAGTTCTCGGCCGCAACCTGGACGGGCTGCACCGGGACCTCGCGCACCGGCGCGCCCAGTTGCTGGCGCTGGGTCCGGCCGCAACCCTGGCGAGGGGGTATGCGGTGGTCCAGGTCGGCGCGGGCATACTGCGGTCGATCGAGGAGGCGCCCGCCGGTTCCCCGCTCCGCATCCGAGTGGCCGATGGTGCCCTGCTGGCCACGAGCACCGGACCGGAACCGGCCGTGCCCGTCTGAGCCATCGGACTGCCGGACGCGCCGGACACCGCATGCTCTCTTGAAGAACTCGCACCAGAATGCCGAAGAACGGGACGAACCTTGACCGACCAGAGACCAGCGACGACAGACCAGAGACCAGCGACGACCGGCCGCGGACCGGCGACACCGTCTGGCGAGAATGCGGGCGGGCAGGCCGAAGTCGCGAGTTATGAGGTCGCCCGCGACGAACTCGCGTCTGTGGTCGCCCGGCTTGAATCTGGCGGTCTGAGCCTCGACGAGTCATTGACCCTGTGGGAGCGGGGTGAACACCTCGCAACGGTCTGCGCCCGGTTCCTCGACGGAGCGCGCGAGCGGGTTGAAACCGCCTTGGCCAAGGCGGATCCGCCGGGCTGATACCAGCGGCCTAGTGAATGGGACCGCCAGTTACCTCGACGAGTTCGTCTTCCGGTTCAATCGGCGCCGCTCCCGCAGCCGAGGCATGCTCTTCTACCGGCTCCTGGAACTAGCCGGCGCACACACCCCGATCCGCTACCGCGACCTGGTCGCCGACCCGCAGCCCAAAAGCGTCCGACCCAAGCCGCCCTCATCCCCGGGTCATCCCCCAAGTTTGGACCGGCCACGGGCGAGCCGACCTTGGAGAGCGCTCTGAACTGCGAAGGTCCGGTCAACTGAATAGCCCGAAGCCGCCAATAGTGTCGGGCGGGTCACAGCCGAAGCGGTGACCGCCAACAGTCACCACCCCTGCCGGTCGCCAAAGCCGATCGACCCGCGTTCAAGGCGCCGCTGTTCCCCCTCGAGCCACTGAGTCCACACTCCACATCCCGACTGGCGCGGCAGGCCGACACCGGCCTCGCCTGCAACTGTTCGAACTAGGTGGCGGGTTTTGTTCTGGCAAGTCACCCCAGAGACCGGGATCAGGGGACTTGCACACGGATTGCAACCAACCGTTACACCGAGTTAACTTTCGGTATATGGTGTGGTATGTGCGCACGGCACCCGACTGCGGGCACACACATGGGCGCGGGTCGGTCTGGAAGGACGCTGCATGGCGGTTGACCGTGGTGGCGACGCCGTACGCGCGCCGCGGCCGGTGACGGTGCTAGTGCTGACCCCCTGCATCGGAGGCCATTTCTTTGGTGAGCTGGTAGCCGGCTTGAGTCGGGAGGTGGCCCGCGCCGGCGGCCACATCGTGCTGGTGCAGACTTTGGACGGTGGCGTGCGGGTGGACGAGGAAAGCGAGTTCAGCGACTTCGCCGTTCCTGTGGCTTGGGAGGGGGTGGACGGAGTCGTCTCCATCACCACGGCCGCCCGAGCCTGCTACCTGCAGCGGCTGCGCGAGGCCGGCAAGCCGGTCGTGCTGGCCAGCACCCGAATGCAGAGGTTCCAGGCGCCGGTCGCATTGCCGGACAACTACGGCGGCACCGTTGCTGCGGTCGAGCACCTGATCGGACACGGCCATTCGCGGATCGGCTTCGTCGGCAACCTGGCCCAGCCCGACATCCGCGACCGTTACACCGCCTACCTCCACACGCTCGAGCGGCACGGCATTTCCGCAGATTCCGACCTAGTACTACAGTCGTAGTTAGGGTTGGTGCCCGCGAGTCCGGTAGTGGCATTGACGGGCGCGTTGTTGGTGGCGGCGTCGCCAGGTTGATCGGGTGAGTGTGGCTTTCTGGTCGGGTGGGTCGG
>JAABUK010001303.1_pt1 | contig 48135 bp, 55 predicted proteins | sample 5559141 | NCBI WGS metagenome assembly JAABUK01 (sample SAMN10711869, study PRJNA513367) | rock metagenome | isolation source: Antarctica rocks | place: Antarctica: Victoria Land, Pudding Butte nord | collected 2016-01-03 | reverse complement strand
GGTCGCCCGGCGACTCCGGGCAGCACCGGCTCCAGAAGGGCCCACAACTCGTCAGAGATCACATCAGCTCGCACCATGACTCCATAGTGGAGCACCAAGGCCCCACGGGTTAGCAGACACGCTCTAGTCGAACGCCGGGGGCGCGTACTCGGGCCACCGGCGCGAAGGTGGTCTTACCGGTGGCCACAGCGCGGGGACCAAGATGTGGTGGGGTCGGTGGTGCTGATGGCCCGCTGGTGGTTTTTGGTAGGGGCGGGGCAACTGGGGTTGCCGTTACGTGCCAGGGGCCTGGGGCCAGGTCATCGACGCGGGCGGTGAGGGCGACGCGTCCAGCGCCCGGCATGACGTGATGAATGGTGCTGCGGGTATCGAAGGTGCGGTTCGCTGCGGTGTGGTCCTCCGCTTCGCCGGTGTGCTTACCGGTGAACCGCACTGTCACCGGGTAGGGCTCACCTTGCGGTGCGGCATCAAACCAGTAGGTCATCCCCAACCCTTGAGGATCGACACTGTTGAGGGTGTCACAGTTCAGGGACGTGATCTGCAGAGGTGCGGGGGGGCTGGCACCAGCAACAAGACGCGGTGTGGCGCCCGCCGGCTGCGCTGGTGCGGACGAAGCCGTGAGTGGCCGTGGCGGCGGGGCTGGGTTTGGTGAAGCCAGCTCGGCTACCGGGGGGTTCGTCTCTGCGGAGCGCCGAATGCTGAGGGCGTCGAGCGCGGTGCACCCCGAGGGTCGGTCGGTTCGGGTCTTTCCAAAGCGGACAGCAAAGCAAGAGAGGTAGAGGCGGCGGCCTGGTGAGGCCGTCCGCCGCTGGCCTCAGCCCTACGCTTGGTAGCTGCCGGCTTCCGCTGCTTCTTAGATCCCGCCCGACCGTGACTCTTTGGCACCGCTTGACCCACCTTCCAACGTACTAAGCTACGAAGCACAATAGTAGACGTCGGTGGGAGTGTGTGCAGATCGCTGGTCGTACCCGGCGGGATGGCTCGGCCGTGCTGGGTGTGCGCTCCGCGGCGTACGGGGGTCGAGCACCCGCAATACTACCGACAATAGTAGTCGCGCTCGGGTATGGCGGCGTGACACAGCGGTCATTGAATGGCCCCTGTCCAGTGGCAACGCATGCCCGCAAGGTGGCAGGCACCACGGACCTGGTGAGGGGTTCTCAGACGCGGAGTTAAGAGTGGCAGTGCGCTCGCACGGCGCACCAAGTTTGTCTGTTGCGTGCTTACCGGGATTTTCCGCACTGGGCGGGGGGTGCATCAGGCTGCTCGGTGGGCCCCGCATCAGCAAAACTAAGTCGTGTAGTAGAAACCTATATAGTCGAGTCGGGGGTGCCCGTTCTCGTCGTGGGGGTACCCGCCATGCGGCGACAATGTCGCTCCACCAGACAGAGACGAGGGGGATATGGGCAAGTTACTGCTCAGGAGCACGATGCTCCAGGCGCTTCTTGGCGGCCGTCTCCGCCCGTCGCTGTGGCCGGGGACCGGGGCGGTGACTGCGTTGGCACGATGTAGCGGTGCCCTGTGGGAGCACACCAAAGACGTCGTGACCCGAGTGGGGCGTGATCATCAGCTGCCGGTCACCGAGATCGATCGTGAGACTGCATCCGGCCGCGATATAGGCCCGCATTATGAGGTGTTGTTCACGCTCGGTGGCAACTTCGGGGGTGCAGCGGTTGGCTGCGGGCGGCTCTGCGATCAGCCGCTGTGCGACACCCTGCACTATCGGGGCCTCACCGCGGCAGGAGTGTCCCCGATCCGATGAGCTTCGATCGCCGCCAGCGACTTCCCGCGACCGGTGGGGGATCAGTGCGGGCACCGCGCAGGACCCGACTCCGACCCAGGGCACTCGTGCTGGCCGCAATGTTCGCCGTGTTGTGGCTTGTGGCCCCGGCCCCGGCCGCCTCTGCCCACGCCACGCTCCTCGCGTCCACCCCGCCAGCGGGTTATGCGGTGGCGACCTCGCCGAGTGCGCTGACCCTGGACTTCGACGAACCGGTCACTATCGCGACCGCACCGGTGGACCTTGCCGATTCCGCCGGGCATCAGCAGACACTGGGGCCAGCGGTGTTGTCGCTGCACGGGCGGCGTTTGACGGTGCCCGTCGCGCAACGCTTGGCCCCTCAGGGGTATCGGGAGCATTGGCAAGTCACCGCTGATGACGGAGACCTCGTCTCGGGAACCATCACCTTTGCGGTGGGCACCGGCACGGTCGCGGCCGCCAGCAGCGGGGGGAGCCCGATCGATTCGCCGGTGGTGATTGTGCTGCGCTGGTTGCTGTTCACCGGGTTGGCCCTCGCGTTGGGCGGTGTCGTGGGTGAGGTCCTGGCCGGGCGGATCGCAGGAGAGGCCCACGCGGAGGGCACCGAGCTGGATGTGCCGCGGCCCTGGGTGCTTGCTGGTGCCGTGCTGGGGTTGCTCGCTGCGGTTGCTCTGGTCCTCGACCAGGTCGGTGGGGCGGTGTCGACCGTGACCGCCGGCGGGGCGGGGCGGATCCTGCTCGTGGAAGTCCTGGGGTTCGCGGTGGCTGCGGCGCTTGCCATCTGCCACCGCCGCCGCCACGGTGCCTCGTGGGGTGTCGCGGTGGTGGTGGCGTTGCTGGCTGTGGTGATCGCGGAGGGGTGGCGGGCGCATCCGCATGCCAACGCGGGCGTTCTCGGCACCGTCCTGACCGTGGTGCACCTGCTGTGCGCCGCGGTATGGGTGGGGGCCTTGGTCCAGGTGCTGTGGACGGTGCGGGGCTGGCGCGGCGAGCGCGGGTGGAGTCGTGTGCTCGTCTACGGCTACTCCCGTCTCGCGTTCATCCTCGTCTTGGTGGTGGTGGGCACAGGTACAGCTGAGGCGGTCATTGTGCTGCCCACCCTGTCCGCGTTGTACGAGAGCACCTATGGCCGCCTGTTGCTGGTCAAGCTCGGGCTCGTCACCATCGCTCTCGCTCTGGCGGTCCTCGCGCGGCGCCGGTTGCAGCGTTCGATCGCCCGCCCGAGCCTGCCCCCCGGGGGGCGGGTTGTCCGCGCCGAGGCCACCGCGGTGGCGGTGGTACTCGCGATGACCGCGGTCCTCGTGTCGGCCGCCCCGCCCGGCCCAGCTACCGCAGCACTGGCTGCGCCACCGCCGCCGGTCGGGTTGATCGTGCCCGCGGCCACCCTGGCCGGGCAGATCACGGTGATCGCGACCGCGAGCACCGGTCGGCTGGTGGTGCGTTTGGGGGTGCCCGGCGCCGATGCACTGGGCACCGACGACGGCGACACCAGCAGTAGCTCACTACCCATCTACACGGTGGATGCGCGCCTGAACCGGCCCGGGCAGACAGCACGTGCCGTGTCGTGGCAAGGCTGCGGTCCTGGTTGTTTCACCAGCCCAGTGGACTGGGGCGGCGGCACCAACCAGCTGCATCTGGGGATCGCTGCGTCCCCGTGGCATGGGGGTGTCGCCGACTTCGACATCCCGTGGCCGCCGCGCGCCGCGACCACCGTGATGCCGCAGGTGTTGGCCGCGATGCGCAGCGTCGGGGCCATGACGGTGCACGAGGCGGTGAGCAGCGACTACAGCGGCGACGCCGGCACCGAGCAGGTGCTCACCCTCAGCGGCGCGGACTATGTCGCCACCGAATCGTATGCCTCCGGCGGCGGAAACCCGGTGCTCCTCCCCGCCACCGCCGGACAAACCCAGATCGCCCTCGCCTTCCCGCAGGGGATCGTGATCCGCCTGGTCCTCGGTCCGGATGACCGCATCCTGCACGAAGTGACCGTCAGCCCGAACCATCTGATCACCACCGATTTCGACTACACCCCATGACCGCGGCACACACGGTGTGCTTGGGCGAAGTGTCCGCTTCGCGGGCCCAAGCATGGAGTGTCAACCGCACGTAAGGAGACAGCCACGATGAGCGGACAAGACAAGAAGGCCGCCCGCCGCCGCAAACGCAACCGCACCCGCGGCACCGGGACAGGTACCGGTGGCGGGGCGGGGTCGGTTGCCGCGGCCCGCCGGGCACAGACCCACACCGGGTGGTGGTGGGCCGGCGGGGGGATTGCGGTGATCGTGGCCCTCATCGTGGTGCTGGCCGTGAACCTCAGCGGAAAGAGCCCGTCGCAAGCGGGTGCAGGTCCGACCACGATTCCGACGAGTCCGATCAGCACCGCCACCGGTAGTGATACCCCGCCCCCGTGGCCGGTGCCTGCCGATGTCACCGCATCGGTACACCAGGCCGGTCTGCCGATGCTGGGCTCGGAAGGTTCCGTCGAACACATCCACGTGCACCTGGACATCATCGCGAACGGCCAAGCGGTGACCGTGCCCGCACTGATCGGTATCGACGAACAGCACAGCGCGATCAGCCCCCTGCACACCCACGACGCCACCGGGGTGATCCATATCGAGTCACCCACCCAAGCCACCTTCAGCCTCGCCCAGTTTTTTACCGAATGGCACGTGGCACTGTCCGCCGAACACATCGGTGGACTGACAGTCGGACCCGGCAACACGCTGCGCGCCTACGTCAACGGCACCCAGGTCAACGGTGACCCAGCGGCGATCACCTTCCACGGCCACGACGAGATCGCCCTGATCTACGGGCCGCCAACACAGAACGTCCCGGTGCCGGGCAGCTACAACTGGACGCAGGGCCTGTAAGTCACCACGTGACCGTCTGACCTGGCGGGGGGCGCCGGGTATCGCCGCCGCACGGGTTCCGTCGACGTCGGGGGCGTTGTTCGTGCCGGATGGATAGCGGAAGCCGCGGGAGCAGACACCCACAGCAGCGGCGGTTCGGGGGAGAATGATTGTGGCAGGGACGGAGGAAGCCCCCATGAACAATTCCATGTTCCGTGCGTCCGATGAGGACCGCGCCCGCACCGTGGCGACCCTGCAGCAGCACACGGTAGCGGGGCGGATCAGCTTCGATGAGCTGTCCGAGCGGTGCGCCAGCGCCTACCAGTCCCGGACGGTGGGAGAGTTGGCCGCGCTCACCGCGGACCTGCCTCGTGTGCCGCCCGGGCAGGTTCCCGAACCGCCGGCGTTGTCGGGGATGTCGCCGCGGTGATCGCCGCGGTGATCGCCACGGTCCTGCTGATCGGCGGGGGCCTCGTGGCCACCTCGCCCGGTGGGCTGCCTTTCGCCATGTGTAGCTGAGCAGTGCGGGGGGTTTCGCATCATTTTTTTGCTGGGCGCCCGCGATGGCAGTGCCAGCCCGGTACTATCCGTATTCGTAGGCATAGGGCGACGAGGAGCGACAATGCGTGGGTTCGGCGAGTTGGAGGCGGTCATCATGGACCGGTTATGGACGTGGAACACCACGGCCACGGTGCGCGATGTCGTGGAGGACCTCCAACGTGAACGCACCATCGCCTACACCACGGTGATGACGGTGATGGACAACCTGCACACCAAGGGGTGGCTGACCCGCGAACGAGACGGGAAGGCCTACCGCTACCAGCCGTCCGCCTCTCGTGCCGAGTACGGTGCCAATCTCATGCGCGAGGCCCTTGCCGGCAGCGGCGACCGCGACGCGGTGTTCGCCCAGTTCGTCGGCCAGATGTCCGAGGATGAATCGCAATCTCTGGGTGCGGTCATGCGGCGGCTGTCCAAGAAGCGACGCTGATGCAGATCGCGGCCTGCCTGCTGGTGTACACCCTGGCGGTCCTGACCATGGCGCCGTGGGTGTTGACTCGTTTGACCCGGTCGGCGCGGGCGCCGCGGGCAGGCGTGGCGGTGTGGCTGGCGGCAATGGGCAGCGTGGTCGCTGCCGTGGTGGCAGCCCCGTTCTTCCTCGCGGCCAGCGTGCTGCACCCCACCGCGGGTGTCGACACCCTTTCGTTAGCCTGCATCGCGGCGCTGCAGGCGCTGACCTTCGGCCGGTATGGAACCGGCATTCAGATCGCCGTCCTCACGGTGGCTACCGTGGTCCTTCTCCGTCTCGTGTGGCACCTGGTCCGGTTCTTTCGCGTCGGCAGAGCTCGTCGTCACCGGCACGCCGAGGCGGCACGGATCGTCGGGCGCCGTGTCTCAGGGGTCGACGCGATGGTGCTCGACTCTCCCGAGCGGGCCGCCTACTGTCTGCCCGGTCGGCCGCACACCATCGTCATCACCACCGGCGCACTCGACGCGCTGTCCGATACCGAGCTGGCTGCGGTACTCGCCCACGAACGCGCCCACCTTCGCGAGCACCACCATCTGGTGCTGGCTTGCGCGCACGGACTCTGTCGGGCATTTCCACGGATTCCCATGTTTACCGCCGCGGCCCTGGACATCGCGCGCCTGCTGGAGTGCTGTGCTGATGACGCCGCCGCGCGACGGCACGGTGGTGGTGCCGTCAGCGGGGCGCTGCTGGCACTGGCTGGTCCGCACGCCCCACCCCAAGGCGCACTCGCGCTGGCCGGCCCCACCGCAGCGGAGCGGGCCGAACGACTGCTCGCTCCCCCCGACAGGATCCAGCAGGGATCGTTGCGCTTTGTCCTCATAGCGGCGGCCGTGGTACTGCTGTCCGGTCCGGTGGCCACCGTCGCACTCTCGGCCAGTGGTGGCAGCCTGTGCTTTCGCCCGAACGGGTAACTCCGATATCTGGATATCGAGAAAGTGGACCGACCTGCTCAGGTTCCGCCTGGGGTCTGCGCGCACAGCTGACGTGATCGCCTGAAGCAGTGGCGCCGAATCGCAGGGGCGGTCACCAGGGTTTCGGCGCGTCGCTACTTCCCTGCGGTGAACGGTCGCGCTGAGCGGCTTTCAGCTGGTCGAGTTCCGCCCTCAATCGTGTGACTTGGGCGTCCGCCGGTGGTGTCTGGTTCGTCGACTTACCCCCCCGCATCATCATCCACATCATCAGACCCATCCCTACCGGGCAGGCCAACACTGCGAGCCCAGAGAACAGTTGTGACATCGAGACTCCTACATCGGGAGGTTGGTGCCTTCGTGGATATGTCAGGCAGAGGTGGGCAAGACCGCAGCCACCTAGCTTACTAAATATGATAGTAGACATTCTGGGGGATGGGTGACAGTCCCCGCTCTCCGGGTTGGGGGCTCGTTCGTGAGGCCCCACCGTCACCGAGGTGCTTGACCATCGAGCCTGATCGCACGCTGCGCCAGCACGCCGAAAGGGCCGCGGCCCAGGCCTGTGTCGGCGCCGGATTGTTGCTGGCAACTACGGCGTTTAGCGCCAGTGGGTGAGCGCAGACAGCCGGCGCTCGTACTCCTCGTCGTCGATCTCGCCGGCGGCGTAGCGTTCACGCAGTTTGTTCCCCGCGGCATCGCCGCTGAGGGAGGGGCTGGCGGCGGGCTCGTCGCGCAACCGCCGGACCAACCAGATGCCGCCAAGGACCGCGAGCGCGAGCAGGACGAGGACCGTGACCAGCACCAGGAGTCCCCAGAGCCCCATCTCCGCCATCATTCCGCTTCCTCCGTTCACCCAGTTCATCATGAGTCAGACCTCATCCTCGTCGCATCCAGCAACCTGCACCTAAAGACTACATACGAAACGAGTTAGTAGATCGGTCGCGCCCGATGCCGCGCCGTCGAGGAGATGACCGAGATCGGCATGGACATCTGAGTAATGATCAGAACCTGTGGATGACCCTCGGCGAGGTGACGTGAAGAAGCGCACCTTCCCGAGGATGATCTGAAGTCCGTTCGCTCTGATCAAGGGCCGGCGTTGGCGCGCTGGTTCGGGAAGGTACGCCATGCTCAAGGTAGCCCAGAAGAACGAAGAGTCCAACGACAACCGCACGGAGGCGGTTGGTGGTTCGCTACTCGACGAAATCGTGCGCGATGGTGCGCGGCAGATGCTCGCGGCGGCGTTGGCCGCCGAGGTCGCCGCCTACGTCGAGGCCCATTGTGGCGAGCTTGATGAGGAGGGTCGGCGGTTGGTGGTGCGCAACGGGCACCACGCCGAGCGGGAGGTGACCACCGCCGCGGGGGCGGTGGCGGTGCGGGCGCCGCGGGCCAACGACAAACGCGTCGATGAGTCCACCGGGCAGCGCAGGCGGTTCTCCTCGGCCATTCTGCCGGCGTGGTCACGCAAGTCGCCGCGTGTCGCGGAGGTGTTGCCGCTGCTGTACCTGCATGGGCATTTCGGACCGGCGTTGTCGCAGTTTTTGGGCAGCGGTGCGGGCCTGTCGGCGGCGACGATCACCCGGCTCACTACCCAGTGGCAGCAGGAAGCGGCGGCGTTCGGCGCGCGGTCGCTGGCCGGCACCGACTACATCTATGTGTGGGTGGACGGTATCCACCTCAAGGTGCGCCTCGCCCCAGACAAGGTGTGCCTGCTGGTGATAATCGGGGTCCGCGCCGACGGCCGCAAAGAGCTCATCGCCCTGGCCGATGGGTTCCGGGAGTCCAGCGAGTCCTGGGCTGATCTGCTGCGCTCGTGTCGCCGCCGGGGGATGGCCGCGCCGGTGCTGGCGGTCGGTGACGGGGCGCTGGGGTTCTGGAAGGCGGTCCGGGATGTGTTCCCCGACACCAAAGAGCAGCGCTGCTGGTTCCATAAGAGTGCGAATGTGCTTGCGGCGCTCCCGAAGTCAGCGCATCCGGGAGCGGTCAAGGCGATGCAGGAAATCTACCAGGCCGAGGGCAAGGATCACGCGCGCAAGGCCGCCGAGGCGTTCGCCGACGCCTACAGCGCGAAGTGGCCCAAGGCCGCCGCGAAGATCACCGATGATCTGGACGTGCTACTGGAGTTTTACGACTTCCCCGCGCAGCACTGGATTCACCTGCGCACCACAAATCCGATCGAGTCGACCTTCGCCACGGTCAGGTTGCGGCAACGCGTGACCAAAGGGCCCGGCTCCCGCGCCGCTGGCGTCGCGATGGCCTTCAAACTCATCGAGTCCGCCCAAACCCGGTGGCGGGCCATCAACGCACCACACCTGGTCGCCCTCGTCCGCGCCGGAGCCACATTCCACAACGGGCAACTGGTCGAACGACCCGACGAATCAGGAGGTGATCAGCAAGCCGCGTGACACGCCGATCCACAGGATTTGACAATAACTCTGGACATCTCCCAGCAAACCACAAAGGTGCTTGACCATCGAGGCCTCTGACGTGGTGATCACCATTGTGCGGTCTTTCCCGGCAAGGGCTACCTCGACTGGGACCTTGATCCCGCCACGGCCGTGCCGCGGGTCTGCCCCTCGCCCAGATCCGTGAGGTCCGCGATATCGCCGACGCCGCTCGCACCCCCTGCGGGCGGGTGCAGCTTTTGCTCACCGACCGGCTCGCCGACCTCGACCGACAGATTACCGACCTGACCGCGCCACGGTTGCCGCCGCGGACCCCGACTTAGCCGACGCACACCAGGTCTGCCCCTACCTCTGAGCCGGCCACGACCGCGGGGCGGTGTCCACCACACCGGGCACGGATGGTTGTGTCCGCCCCGGTGAGTCCACGGACTTGATGTTGCCCCACGGGGCGCCGTCCGACGGTGACGGGACGGGAGAGGCCGTCCACGTCTACCCGGTGGACCAGACCCCACGAAGCGCACCGCGCAGGTTCAGCGTCTGCGGCGCGGTGGCCTGGATGTGTTTAGTTGAGGCCGGCGTAGGAGTGCAGTCCGGAGACGACGATGTTGATGACGAACAGGTTGAACAGCATCGCGGTGAATCCGGCGACGTTGATCCAGGCGGCCTTGCTGTCTCGCCACCCGGCGGTGGCGCGGGCGTGCAGGTAGGCGGCGTAGATGATCCAGGCGACGAACGCTGTGGTTTCTTTGGGGTCCCAGCCCCAGTACCGCCCCCACGCTGCCTCGGCCCAGATGGCGCCGAGGATGACGCCCGCACCGAAGAGCGGGAACGCGAACACGACGGTTCGGTAGGCGAGGCGGTCGAGTGTGTGCGCATCGGGCAGCCGCTGCGCCAGCTGGGCGAGGGTGCCGCGGCGGGCGGTGCCCTGGGGGTAGCGGATTCGGAGCAAAAACAGCAGGCTGGCGACACCGGAGATGAGGAACACCCCGGTGCCGGTGGAGACGATGGAGACGTGGATGAGCAGCCAGTAGGACTGCAGGGCGGGCACGACGGGGGCGGCGGTGGCATAGAGCAGGGTGCCGGCGATGAACATCAGGATCAGCACCGGGAGCAGCACGAACGGCCACATCGGTCGGAGGTGGGGTTTGCGCAGCACGAACAGTCCGGCGCCGACCCCCGCGGCGCAGGCGAGGGCGACGAACTCGTACATGTTGCCCCACGGGGCCCGGTCGGTGGCCAACCCGCGTAACACGATCGAGGTGAGGTGCAGTCCCCAGCCGAGGATGATCAGTGCGACACCCATCCGGCCCAGCCGTTCGCTGCGCGAGCGACGCGGCTGGGCCAAGATCCGGCCCGGCACCTGCGGTGTCGGTGCGAGTCGGGCGCCGGCGCCGACCAGCACCCTGTGCGCTTGCGCGGCGTTGACGGCGTTCACCCGGTGGGAGGCGAACTCGGCGGTGAGCAGAATGAACGCCAGCAGGTACACCGCGAACGCTGACCCGAACGCCAGGTCGCTGTAATGCGACAGATTTCCGTTGATCGGCATAGCCGGCACTCTCCTCTATCGGGTGGTCCTGGGCGGTGGCGCGGGAACATCCTCGGCCAGCAGGCGTGCGCACAGTGTGGTGAATTCCTCACCCCAGCTGGCCTGGTCGGTGCGCGCCAGCCCACCCAGCTCGACCGTCGTAGGCGACCCGTCGTCGTGGCGGATGCGGACCCAGATCCGTCGGCGCTTGATCAGCAGTGACACCAACAGGCCGGCGATCATGCTCACCGCGAACACCAGTACCCACATTTGTGCGGGATCGTGGGAGACCTGCAGGGACACGAACTGTTGGGCCCCGTCGAAGCGCAGCGTGGTCCCGTCGGACAGGGTGCTCGACTGCCCGGACCGCAGGTTGACGCGGTCCTGTTTGACCAGGCGGCCCTGCGCGATGATGTGGGTGTCGAGGGAGAAGATGTTCTGCGGGATTCCGGTGTCCAGTCCCGTGTCGCCCTTGTAGATGTCGATGGCGACGGCGGGATCGTCAATTCTGGGGAAGCTTGAGGTGAGCAGGGTGCCGTTGAACTGGGCGGTGGGGGCGAACAGTCCTTGGATGGCGAGCTGATTTTTGCGCCGCACGTCCTCGTTGGGGTACATCCCGGCGGGCGGGTCGAAGCGCATCGCCCCGCTGCTCAGAAAGGTCGTGGAGTTCTCCGGGGCGAACTGCAAGGTCTGCGTGCGGGTCTGGCCGTTGGGGAAGGTGACGGTGAACGTCGGTGCGAATCCGTGTCCGATGAGGTAGAGGCGGTCACCGTCGATGCGCAGCGGGTCGTTGACTTTCAGCGGGTAGTCCCGCCACGTGTTGGTCCCCAGGTTCGTTCCGTCCTGGTAGGTGATATTCGAGGTGAAACTCTTGGCCTGGCCGTTGGGGAGGTAGTCGGCGCGGAAGTCTTTGACCCGCACGCAGAACGGGGTGAGCCCGGTGCCGTTCTCGCTGTTGCCCGCGCGGAAGGAGTCATAGACGGCGGGTGAGGTGTTGCAGAAGCCGGGGCCGTTGTCGGCGACGACGATGACCGATCCTTCGTAACCGAACAGTTTGCCGAGAGCGATCGCCACGAGCAGCCCGATGAGGGAGAAGTGGAAGATCAGGTTGCCCGCCTCGCGCAGGTAGCCTTTCTCCGCCGAGATCGCGAGGGTGCCAGCCTCTTCGGTGCGGGTGGTGGTCCGCCACCCCCGCAGGGCGCCGCGGACACGCTCCGCGAATTGCTCGGGGGTGTCGGTGACGGTTGCGCTGTGGTGGTGGGGAAGGCGGGCGAGGTTGCGGGGTACCGCCACGGGGGGGCGGCGCAGGGCGCGGCCGTGCTCCACCAGCCGTGGGGTCACACACCCGATGAGGGAGATGAACAGCAGCGCGTAGATGGCGGTGAACCAGAAGCTGGAAAACACATCGAACAGCTCGAGCTTGTCCATCCACCCACCCAGGGTGGGTCGGTCGGCGATGTACTGGGCCACCTTTTGGGCGTTCAGGCTGCGCTGGGGAATCAGGGCGCCGGGGATCGCGGCGAGCGCGAGCAGGAACAGCAGCACCAGCGCGGTGCGCATCGAGGTCAGGCTGCGCCACGCGTTGCGGGCCCCGGCGATGATGCGGCTGACCGGGGAGGGTCGTTTCGGGGTCGTCGGCAGGGAAGGTCGCTGCGCGGTGAGGGTCATATCGGGAGCACCGTGTTGGTGACAAACGCGTCACGCAGCCAGGTGATGAACAGCCCCCACGCGCCGGTGACCAGCGCGATCCCGACCAGCACCAGCATGATCCCCCCGATGACCTGGATGGTGCGGGCATGGCGGCGGAGCCACCCCACTCCGGCCAGCGCCCGGGTGGAACCGAAGGCCAGGACGATGAACGGCAGACCCAGGCCGAGGCAGTAGGCGACGATCAGCACCACACCCCGCGCCGCGGTGGTGCCCTGGGTGCCGGCCGCGACCGACAGCACCCCCGCCAGGGTGGGGCCCAGGCACGGTGTCCACCCCAAACCGAAGACCGCCCCCAACAGTGGTGCCCCCGCCAGGGAGGACACCCGGTGGGGATGGAAACGGGTGTCTTTCTGCAGTGCGGGGATGAGTCCGAGGAACGCCAGGCCCATCACGATGGTGACGACCCCACCGATGCGTTGGAGTAGATCGCTGTTGACCTGCAGAATGCCGATGAGACCGAACACTGAGGCGGTGGCCAGCACGAACACCACGGTGAACCCGGCGACGAACAGGATTGCTGCGCCCATCACCCGCCACCGCCCGACCTGTTTCACCATGGTGGCACCGGCGCTCACCGGGGGAGCGTCGGCTCCCGCGACCCCAGCCAGATACGAGAGGTAGCCGGGCACCAGGGGAATGCAACAGGGGGAGGCGAAGGAGACCAGACCGGCCAGGGCCGCCGCACCCAGCCCGAGGAGCAGCGGGCCAGTGGCCGCCGCAGTTTGAAAACTCGTCCCTATCCCCGCCGCGAGCACGCTCATGTCTCCGCCGCGACGCGTTCGACGATCGGCTGCAGATCGGCCACCACGATGGCTCGGAGGAACACCGCGGCCACCCGGTGGCGCCGGTCGAGGACCAACGTGGACGGGATCACACTGGTGGGGTATTTGCCGCCGAGGGCGAGAAGGCTGCGCATCGACGGATCGAAGATCGAGGGATAAGTAATTGTGCGGTCGGCGATGAAGTCCTGGGCCGCCTGGCGTTCATCGCGGACATCGATCCCGACGAACTGCACCCCCAACGCCTTGGTGGAGGTGTAGGTGCTTTCCAACTCCGGGGCTTCCGCGCGGCACGGCGCGCACCACGAACCCCACAGGTTGATTACGACCACCTGGCCGGTGAAGTCTGACACTGCGGTGGTCTTTGCTGCGGTGAGGAGGTCCGGGCCCGAGAGGGTGCCGATGGTGCCCCGGCTCGCGGGCGGATCGTAGAAGATCTCGGTTTTCCCGCCCGGGGAGACGAAATCGAAGTTGCCGCTCTGCGCCACCGCATTGGAACCTCCGGCACAGCCGGTGAGACCAAGGACCGCGACCAGCACCGCGACCCCGCCCTGCACGACAGCGGTCGTTGCGGGGTGAGACCTGCCTGCTCGGATCGTGGTCACCGCATGTCACCCGCACGGTGGGCTACCCCACCCGCGCACGCCTGTCGCACCGGCATCGACACACAGCGTCGAGGTGTTGCTTCCGCACCACCGGTCAGCGTCAAGTCCCTCTCCCCGGTGTGCGTGTCAGCGTCGAGCTCCCAAGGCATACTAGGCACATTAGTAGAGAGCTGCATGGAGGCGGCGGGCGGGTGAGGGCACAGTCCGCGATGGTGGGCGCCCGGGGCTTCAGCTTCGGGGGACGAGCAGAGGTGATCATGGCGCCCCGCCATGATCGATGCAGCCAACCGTCACACTCGGTGAGCACGGCCGAGGACATGCGGCATTGGTGGGGCGATGACCCCGGGACGGAAGCTGAACCTGTCGACGTCCCCGAGCGAGAACCCAGCACTGCGGATCGTCGCGAGGGTGTTGCGGTTGGTGTGGCAGCCCTCCGCGATGCGGGACCATCCCGGATCGAACACCTGCTGCAGCCCAGCAACCCAGGCCCGCTCCGAACGGACGCGCTCATAAAACCGCAGCTCTCCGCCGGGACGCAGCAATCGCCGGACCTGCGCCATCGCAGCGCCCGGGTCGGGCACCGTACACAACACCAACGACACCACCGCCGCATCACAACTGGTAGTCGCTACCGCGGCAGCATCGGCGAGCACACTGACTCGCACCGGTGACCTCGCGGCCTGGGCCAGGGCCTGCTCGCGCAGCAGCACATCAGGTTCAGTGGCCACCACCTCGCGCACCGTCGGTGGGTAGTAGGCAAAGTTCAGTCCCTTCCCGGCCCCCAGCTCCAGTACCCGCCCGTGCAAACCGGCCAGCAGGGACCCACGGTGCACAGGTGGCGTGTCGGCGAGCGGGGCCGACAGGTCCTGAGGAAGGCACCAACAGCGGCCAGGAAACTTGCGCGTCAGACCACGCCCGCCGACACCGCCACCATCATCATCACTGGAAACTGGTGACCATTACGATGTGTCGTCGAGGGTGCAGGTGATCAGCTGGTTCTCGCTGGCATCTGCTGCCCACAGCATGCGGTGATCAGCAGCGATGTCTACCTCGGGGCCTGGCCCTGACACCTGCGTCTGTGCCGGTGATGGGTCATCCGTGGACAGTGGTGCGCTGGGCCAGGGCGCGGCGCAGTTTACGTTCGGAGAGGCGCCCATACCCAAAAGGTTTGCCGTCGAGCAGCACTCCGGGTGCGAACAGCACCGAGTGCCGGACGGCGAGTTCTTTTCCTGCCGGGGTGTCGAGGCTGATTTCCTGCACGTCGAGCCGGTGGTCACGGCCAACGCGGGTGAGGACCTGTTTGGCGTGCTCGCACAGGGTGCAGTCGTACTGGGTCAGCAGGGTCACCGTGCTCGTCATGGTGTGCGGCCGTTGCGCAGGTCCGTCAGCAGTTGGGACGGCGGCACGTACATGGTGTAGTTCGGGGCGCCACCGTAGTCGGCGCGCCACTGAATCTTCCCGTCGGGGCCGACCAAGATGAACGTGTGGCCGTCCTGGTTGTTGCCCATCATCCCGTACTGGTTCGCGGAGTACTGCCGGGACACCGCCACGGTGGCGTCGGACAGGGTCGTGGTGTGCAGGCCGTCATCTCGCAGCTTCTGGGCCAGTAGATCCGGTGGCCCGGTCGTGATGGCGACCAAATCGTCGATTCCCGCCGACTGCAGTACGGACGGCTGCTTCTCCAGTCCCGTATCTGGTCCCAGCAGGGCTGGCAGCCCAGTCCCTCGTGGAAGTACAGCAACACCGTCTTACCTTTGTAGTCGGCCAGCGACTTCGTGCCACCGCCAGCGGCGGGCAGGGTGAAGCCCGGTGCCATCTGTCCGGTGCCCGGACTGCCCACCTGGAACTGGTCGCTGCCCGCCGCGTTGGCGGCGTGGGGGCTGTTGCTGCGGAACACGCCGTAGAGCACCGCGAACACCAGCACGGCCGCCACCCCGGCGATGAGGATCGGCCACGGGCCGACCCCCCGCTTGCGGGCTGCGGCGACGGGGCGTTGGGGGCGCTTCGTCTTGGTCATGACTGTAGGTCCTTCTCCCTCGACAGAATCATCTCGGCGGGGGGACCCGCCGGCCGGGACTGCTGATCATCGACACCACGTCCGGCCGTGACCGGCCCGGTGCCGTCCTCGTCAGGGGGGTCAGGCTCGATGGGCATGCGGCTGTGGTGGCGCACCGCGAGGCCGACCACCCCGGCCAGGGCCGCGAAAATCAGCAGGGTGCTCACCCACCCCGGGAGCCACCCCAACCCGGACTGCACTGTGGCGGCGGTATGACCGAGGAACGCGGTAGCCCGCAACTGCCAGCCGCCGGATCCCATGCCTGGGCCGAGGAACGCAAAACACCACCGTCAGCATCCCCATCACCACCAGGAGCCCACCGGAAATCACTGATCCCAGCGGCACCGCCCGACCCCATACCCGCACCGGTTTACTGGTGGCGGTGAACAAGCGGCTGGTGCCCCAGTCCCGGCGATCCCACAGCAAGGCCAGCGCACTCAGCGGGGCCACCATCCCGAACACATACGCCACGCCCACCGCCAACGCCGCCGGAAACGACGCGGCCGCCCCCGACACCACCGCAACACCGGCCAATACGGGGGCACAGCACGCGCTGGCGGCCCCGGAAAACACGCCGAGCACATAGACACCGGCCACGCCCGGTCGGCGCCCCCGCATCCCCGGCATCGGCAGCATCACCGTGCCGCCGGCGATCATCGCGGCGCCCCCGGCGGCGAGCAGGACACCCATCACCGCGAACACCGCGAAATGTTGGCCCGCCAGCAGGCGGCTGATCGCGGAAGCGCCGAGCCCGATCGGCAGGATTACGGTGCCGACGCCGATGGCAAATACCAGCGTCATCGCCAGGATGCGCGAGCGGCGGGCGAAAGTGGCTGAGAAGTACGCCGGCAACATCACCGAGACGCAGCACGGTGCCAGCAGGGCCACCACGCCACCCAAAAACGCGGTCAGGATCGTCCCGCTGAGCACCAGCTCGCGCATGCGCCCTCCTTCAGAATGGTGAAGCAACGTCCGGCGGCAGCAGTTCGCCACGACCTCCACGGACTGCGACCCGCAGCACCGTCCCCGCCACCATATACGCATCTACTAAGAAGATTAGTGTGGTGCGTATGGTCATAGGCCCGGGCACACATCCCAGGATGAGAGTCGGCCTCCGAGCGGCCAGCATCAGCGCGGGTAGTGCCCAGCGCGGCTCGGCGTCGCGATGGTCAGCTGTCCTCGGAGAGGAAGCCGAATGGCACCGTGATCGCCACCTCCGCGCTGTTTGTCACATCCGCGCGGTCCTTTGATGATCGCGATGACGTCGTTGGCGAGGCGAGCCAGCGACGACCGGAGCAGTCCCGCACACAAGAGACAAGCGGACAAGGAGGCGATAGCGGTGTGGCTCCGGTGATCGTGGTGGTGGAGGACGAGGTGAAGATCCGTCGGCTCGTGCGGGGATACCTGGGACGTGAGGGCTACTCAGTGGTGGAGGCGGCGACAGGCGCCGCGGCGTTGGAGCTGGCCCCCACCGCCGACTTGATCATCCTGGATCTGGGGTTGCCTGACCGGGACGGGTTGGATGTGGCACGGCAGCTGCGGCGTTCGGTGGACATCCCGATCATCATCCTCACTGCCCGGGCGGGTGAAGCCGAGCGGATCGCCGGGTTGCGGCTGGGCGCCGATGACTACGTGAGCAAACCGTTCAGCCCGGGTGAGCTGGTCGCGCGGGTGGCCGCGGTGCTGCGCCGCAGCACCGGTGCGGGCAGTACCGGGGGAGTGGACGTGTTCGGTGGGGGCGTCTTGCGGATCGACACCCAGCGGCGGGAGGTGAGCGTCGATGACCAGCCGGTCGCGTTGACCCGCTCGGAGTTCGACTTGCTCACCGCGCTCGCCGCCCGCCCTGGTCGGGTGTTCTCTCGTCGCGAGCTGGTGCCCAGGCTGCGCGGTGAGCGGGACGGCGACGCCGATGAACGCACGATCGACGCCCATGTGAAGAACCTGCGGCATAAGCTCAGCGACTCACTGGCGGCCGCTCGGGTGGTGGAGACCGTGCCCGGGGTTGGCTACAAGCTGGGGGTGGACCGCGATGGTTAGCTTGGTGGGGTGGGTGCGGGCCCGAGTGGGCCGCCGCCTCGCCCTGGCGTTCACCGCGACGGCGCTGTCCGCGGCCGCGTTGACCGCGATCGTGGTCAACCTGGCGTTCGGTTCCCGGTTCGAGGGTTACCTCGACACCCAGCAGCAGGCCCGGGCGCAGCAGATCGTCACGCTGCTCGCCGCTGACTACCGGGCCGATGGGAGCTGGCGGCCCGAGTCGTTGGACCGGCTGGCCCCAGGACTGCTGATGTCCGGTTCCACGGTGCAGGTGTTGGGGCCGGATGGGCGACTCATCTGGTCCCTGGCTGATGCCACCGTCAATCCGGCGATGGCGGGCATGCATGGGCAGATGATGGGGGTCAGCGCTCCCGGGCCCAGCATTCAGGACCCGGTGGTGGTCGACGGTCGGCAGGTCGGGACGGCAGTACTGGCGGTGCCCCGAGCCGCGGCGCCCGCCGCGGACCGGGGTTTCCGGGACGCGGTCAACCGATTGCTGCTCCTCGCCGCGGCGGGCGCCGGGCTGGTGGCCCTGCTCGTGGGTCTGCTGGTGGCCCGGCGCGCCACCGGGTCCCTGGGCGAGCTGACCGCGGCCGCCGACGCGTTGGCCGCCGGACGTCGTGACCGCCGCGCGCAGGTGTCCGCACCCGACGAGATCGGGCAGCTGGCCCGATCGTTCAACGCCATGGCCGACACTGTGGACCGCGAGGACACACTGCGCCAAGCCTTCGCCGCTGACATCGCCCACGAGCTGCGGACCCCGCTGACGATCCTGCAGGGCCAGCTCGAAGCCGTCCAGGACGGGATCACCCAGCCCGATCCGCAGCTCATTGCCTCACTCCACGAGGAAGCAGTGCGCATGGGCCGCCTCGTCGCGGATTTGGAGACCATGGCCGACGCCGGTGCAGCGGGATTCACCCTGCAGCGACGGGAGGTCGCGCTGCACGATCTGGTCGCCACCACCCTCGATGCTCTGGGCGCCCGCATCAACGAACGCGAGCTTACGGTCATCACCCACCTCGAGGAGGTCACGGTGCTCGCCGACCCCGTGCGGATCAGCCAGGTGGTCACCAATTTGCTCACCAACGCCGCCACCTACACCCCGCCCGGCGGCACGATCACCCTCACCCTGAGCACCGACACCGAAACAGTGGAGCTAGGGGTCGCCGACACCGGGCCCGGCATCCCCGCCGAGGAACTCCCACGGGTGTTCGACCGCTTCTTCCGGGGCGCCACCTCCCCACCGGGCGGCTCCGGCATCGGGCTGGCGGTGGCCGCAGAACTCGTCGCCGCCCACGGCGGAACCATCACAGCAGACAGCCCACCCGAGCGTGGAAGCCGCTTCGTGGTCCACCTCCCCGCCACCGCCTCGGACCCGCACCACGCCTTCATCGGATCTTCATAACGCCGCCCTACCGTCCACAGTGTCGGCCGCCAGTTCGGTTCGCCGACTACGACAAGGACGACGAGGAGGCACAACGATGAGGAACACAAACAAGGTGCGGGCCGGGATCGCGGCCGCAGCCCTGGCGCTCGGTGTCGGTGCTGCCGGCACCGGTGTCGCGTTCGCGACAACCCCTACCCCACCCCCCGCACCAGCCCAAACCAGCCCCGGTGCCGGTGATGGCAGCCCCCAGCCGCCGGACAACACGGCGAACATGGACCAGTTGATGGCGCAGATGGTGCAGACGCTGCCGGCTGACCAGCGTGCCGCTGCCACTCAGATGCACGAGCAGATGCGGCCCGCCATGCAGAAGATGATGTCCGGGAACATGGGCGGCACCGCTCCGATGAACCCCGGAGCGAACGGCATGAACGGCGGGAACGGGATGAACGGCGGGAACCCGAAGATGGGCGGCTGACCGGTCGGGCCCGCATCACCGCGCCGACACGCCGAGGACCGCGGGCAGCGCGCGCCGACTCCGGGCAGCGGGCCGCACCCGGATCGATTCGTCCCACCAGAGGCACCCACCACCATCGCCACGCAGAACAGGGAGTCACCGTATGAGCCGCACCAACGTCCTCGTCACCGCCGACTGGGCAGAGCAGAACCTCAACACCGACGGGGTCGTTTTCGTCGAGGTCGACGAGGACACCACCGCCTACGACAAGGGACACCTACCCGGAGCGATCAAGATGGACTGGACCACCGAACTCGGCGACCCGGTGCGCCGCGACATCCTCGACAAGACCGGTTTCGAGGCGCTGTTGTCCGCCAAGGGCATCACGCAAGAGGACACCGTCGTTCTCTACGGCGGCAACAATAATTGGTTCGCCGCCTACGCCTACTGGGCGTTCACGCTGTACGGCCACGACAACGTGAAGCTGCTCGACGGCGGTCGCAAAAAGTGGGAACTCGACAGGCGCCCGCTCACCACTGATGTGGTCGCGCGGTCGGCCACCAGCTACACCGCCCACGCACCGGACCTGACGATCCGCGCGTTCCGCGACGAGGTGGTGGACTCGATCAACAAAAAGAACCTGATCGACGTCCGGTCGCCCGACGAATTCTCCGGCAAAATCCTCGCCCCGGCGCACCTACCGCAGGAACAGGCGCAGCGACCCGGCCATGTTCCCTCAGCGATCAACGTGCCGTGGAGCAAGGCAGCCAACGAGGACGGCACCTTCAAATCCGACGACGAGCTCACGGCGCTCTACGGTGAAGCCGGCCTCGACGGATCCAAGCCAACGATCGCCTACTGCCGCATCGGCGAACGCAGCTCACACACCTGGGTGGTGCTGCACGAGCTGCTCGGGCACCGCGACGTGAAAAACTACGACGGCAGCTGGGCCGAGTACGGCTCGCTGATCGGCGCGCCCATCGAACTCGGAGTGGGCTCCTGACCTTCGGTGGCCAGTGCACGCAGACCGGCCGCGGAACCACAACTGGGGGCAGCCGGGTCAGCCCGCTCAGCAGGCGGACATCATCAATAGGAGGAGTTAGTCGTGATCGATGTTGAGATGATCGAGACGTCCACGCTGGGTGACCGAAGCTATCTGGCTACCGACGGCGAGGTCGCGGTGGTGGTCGACCCCCAACGCGATGTGGACCGGGTGATCGCCCTGGCCGGCCGGTTGGGAGTGCGCATCTCGCATGTGGTGGAAACCCACGTGCACAACGACTATGTCTCCGGTGGGCTGGAGCTGGCCCGCCTGACCGGTGCGGTCTACACGGTGGCAACAGCGGACGACCTGAGCTTTGCACACACAGGGGTGGCCGGCGGGGACGTCATGGAGATATCGCAGTCGATGCAGCTACGGGTGCTGGGCACCCCGGGGCACACCTTCCATCACCTGTCCTACATCCTGGAGGGCCCCGACGGCCCACAAGGGGTGTTCACCGGTGGATCGCTGCTCTATGGCACCACCGGGCGCACTGACCTCCTCGGCAATGAGCACGCCGAAACCCTGGCCCGGGCGCAACACGCCTCGGCACACACCCTGGCCGAGACGCTGCCCGACGGGGCCCAGCTGTGGCCCACCCACGGGTTCGGCAGCTTCTGCGCCGCCAGCGCAGCTGGCGGGGACTCCTCAACACTGGGCCACGAGAAGCAGGTCAACCCGGTGCTGCGGTTGGCCTGCGACGAGTTTGTCAGCGTGACCTTGTCCGGTCTGGACGCCTACCCCACCTATTACACGCGCATCCCCGCGCTGAACACGACCGGGCCGCAACCGGTGGATCTGCGCCCGCCGCAACCAACGAACCCAAGCGAGCTGGCCCGACGGCTACGCGAGGGGCAGTGGGTGGTTGACCTGCGTACCCGCAAGGCCTACTTCGCCTCACATCTGGCCGGGACGGTGAGCCTGGGCCTGGATGGGCCGATGGCGACCTGGCTGGGATGGCTGAGCGAACCCGACGCCTCGATCACCCTGCTCGGCACCAGCCGGGCACAGGTCACCAACGCGCGGCGGGAACTGGCCCGCATTGGTATCGACCGCGTCGCCGCCGCCGCCGTCGGCACCCCACAGGAGTTGGCCGCGAACCCCGCACAGCTCACCGACCTCCCCAGCGCGACCTTCGCCGACCTCGCCGTCGAGCTCACCGGGCGGCGGGTACGCGACCTCCCTCCCGCGGAGGTGGTGCTCGATGTTCGACTCGGCGGCGAGTGGGACACCGCGCACGTCCGGAGCGCCGTCTACATTCCCCTGCCCGACCTGCTCGGCCGCATCGAGGAGATACCCGCTGGTGCAGTGTGGGTGCATTGCGCCAGTGGTTACCGTGCCACGACCGCCGCCACTTTGCTTGCCCGGGCCGGTCGCACTGTGGTCGTCCTCGACGACACCTTCACCGCCGCCGAAGACCTCAGCGTGCCCCTGACCACCGGTGCGAACCGTTGACCCCCCCTCAGGACTCCTCGCTCATGCACTCTCAGCGATCAGCGTCCCTGACCCGAACGGTGAAGTGCGGCACCGCAGAATCCGCACTTGCGTGGTGGAGGGCAGCAAGGATGGCCCAGCACCAGGTGTGCCGGTGATCAACTACGACGCCGTCATCGTCGGTGCAGGACCCGCCGGACTCAGCGCGGCGATCCTGCTCGGGCGGTGTCGCCGTCAGACCTTGGTTTGCGACAGCGGTGAGTACCGCAACGCCAGCAGCGAAGCCATCCACGCCTTCATCGGACGCGATGGCACCCACCCCGACCTCCTGCGCGAACGCGGACGTGGCGAACTCGCCAGCTACCCCAGCGTTGAGCTGCGCGACATCGCTGTCCATACCGCCCGAAAAACACAGACCGGCTTCGACGTCGAGCTCGCCGACGGGCAGGAGATCCACTGCCGTGTGCTGCTGCTCGCCACCGGCGTCGTCGACGAGCTGCCCCCGTTGCCCGGACTGAACCGCTGCTACGGGCGCAGTGTTTTTCATTGCCCCTACTGCGATGGCTGGGAACAACGCGACCAGCCGATCGCCGTCTACGGCCGCGGCCATCGCGGCGCTGGGCTCGCTCTCGAGCTGACCACGTGGAGTCGCGATCTGATTTTGTGTACCGACGGATCGGACGAACTTGACGACCGGGCCCGGGACCGGTTGGCCCGCAACGGCATCGCGGTCGAGGAAGGGCGCATCGCCGAGTTGTGTGCCGACGACGGGCAGCTGAGCGCGGTGCGGTTCGTTGACGGCGCGCTGCTGCCCCGTCGGGCGATGTTTTTCATCACCGGCCAGCGGGAACGCTCTGGTCTGGCCGCCGCCCTGGGCTGTGTCTTCAACGCCGAGGGAACCGTACAGACCGGCGAGAACGAGTCCACCAACGTCGCGCGACTGTTCGTCGCGGGCGACGCATCCCGCCGAGCCCAACTCGCCATCGTCGCCGCGGCCGAAGGAGCGCAGGCCGCCTCGGCGATCAACGCCGTCCTGCTCCGCGAGGATCTACAGTAGCTGCAGAGAGCGATCGAATTCTCTGCCCGGAGGTCTCGACATCCAGTTCCCCTTGGCGGTCCCGCGTGAGCGCTCTCGCGCCCACCGAAGGATGGGTGGCGAAGGGTGATTCACCGGGGGCACAGTGGTGGCATGCAGCAACTGACCCCCGTCCAGCGGCTTGTTGATGCCATGTTGGACCGCGCCGAAGCGGACTGTCCGGGGCTCGAATACATGATTTGGATGCCGTCGCTGGAAAGTCTTCTGCTGCCCCGCGATCCAGACCCCAGTCGAGGCTATGCCGGGAGATCGCCCGGGGCGGTGGCGCATCGCTACCGTGGCCGCAGAGTCCAACCCTTCGACACCCCTGCCCTCACCGTCTGGGTGTCTCCCGCCTGCGGAGTCCCCGCCCCACCCACGGCACCCTCCTACGCGGGTAACCCGGTCAGGGAACACTTCACCGCGTGCTAACTCGCAGTGCCCTTCACGCTTCAGTGGCTTCGATCACGGCACTGTTGGCGGTTCGGTCGCCACCGGTCATTCCCTCTGCTGCTGCTCCGCGTGGGCTGCGCAGCGCGACCCTCTGAATTCGCCTGCCTCGAGCATGTGGGAGTCGATCAGTCGTGCGGCGCCTTGACAGCCACGACACGTTCCACGATGCCGAGTTTGAAGCGCTGTGTGCAGTCGATGCGTAACCCTGCGGCGCGCACGTTGTTGAGCGGTCGGCGCAGGAAGTGTTCGCCCCCTAATGGAATCGTGGCGAGCTCCAGGAGTTGTTGGACCGCGCGGATCGGCAGCGCAGAGCTGGCGACGTGGTCGACCAGGTTCAGCCGCCCCCCTGGCCGCAAGACGCGATCCATCTCGGCTATCGCCCGGTCGGTGTCGGGGATCGCGCACAATCCGAAGGTGCACACCACGGTGTCGAAGGTGGCGTCGGTGAAGGGCAGCGCGTGGGCGTTGGCTTGCTGCAGGGTGGCGGTGCGACCGAGTTCGGCGGCCCGGGCACGGGCAATGGTGAGCATCTCCTCGCTGAGGTCGATGCCGGTCAACGCGACGGCCTCGGGATAGTGGGGCAGGTTGAGTCCGGTGCCGACCGCCACTTCAAGGACCTCGCCGCTGGCTTTCGAGCACGCCCACGTGCGGGAGTCTCCGAACACAACGCGATCCATCACCTGCATCTGCCGGTCGTAGGTGCCGGAGTGCTTGTCCCAGTACCGGTGCCATCGATCACTGCGATCTCGTGTTGCGGACATTCTGTGTACCCTTCGTCGGTTGATGATGCGAACAAGCCAACACGGTGCACATCTGCGGCACATCGGGGATCACCCAGAGAGTCCCCTTAATTGACCGGCTGATCAGCCGCCACGTCGCCGCAGACGTACCGCCTATCGCACGAGTAACGGGTTGTCCGCGGCGCTCAGGACGAGTCCGGCGAGTGGACCGAGCACAACGGATACTGCCGCGGCGGCGAGGGCGGCGATACTGGCCCAGGGTTGTGCGGTGGCAACCGGGCTGGTGGTGGGCTCGGGGCGCTGCAGGGCCGGTGCTATCCAGCGGAGGTAGTAGAACAGGCTGGCGACGGTGTTGATGGCGGCGACCACGACGAGCCAGCCGAGCCCGGCTTGGCCGGCGGCGGTGAACACGAGGACCTTGCCGGCGAACACGGCGGTCGGTGGGGTGCCGACCAGTCCGAGCAGGCAGACGACGAGGGCGAGCGCGAGCCAGCGATGCTGGCTGAGCAGGCCTCGATAGTCGGCGATGGTGCGGGCGTGGGGGAAGGCACAGACGACGGCGAAGGCCCCGAGGTTGGTGACCGCGTAGGCGGCGAGGTACAGCGCCAGGGAGCCCAGCGCGAAGTCGACACGGCCGGCGGCGGCGACGGCCATCAGGAGGTAGCCGACCTGGCTCACCGTGGAGTACCCGATCAGCCTTCGCACGTCGTCTTGGGCGAAGGCGGCGAGGTTGCACAGCGTCATGCTGGCCGCGGCGACCACGGCGACGAGCAGGCCCCAGTCGGGCGTGGTGTGAGCGAGCGGGATGTCGAGCAGCCGGTACAGGGCAAGCGCGGCACCGATTTTGGGAACGGTGCTGACGAATGCCGCGACGGGCGCCGGGGCGGCCTGCACCACGTCGGGCACCCAGAAGTGCAGTGGCACTCCACCGAGCTCGAACAGCAGTCCGGCCAGCACACCCACGACCCCGCCCACGAGGGCGCCCCGGGACGCGCCCGACAGCGACGCGGCCAGGCTGGGGTAGTCGGTGGCGGCCCCGGCCCCGAACAGCACGGTGACCCCGACGAGGAGCAGCACGCCGGAGATGGCGCCCAGCAGGTACTGCTTCAGTGCCGCCTCCGTCCCGCCCGAGGTTTTTCCGAAGGCGGTGAGCGCGTAGAGCGGGATGCTGGTCAGCAGGTATCCGCCGACCAGCAGGAGCAGGTCGTTGGCCCCGGCCAGGACGATGACGCCAAGGGCAGTGAGCAACACCAGCACCACGAACTCGGTCTCGCGCCTGGCCCCGGCGATCGCGTCCCCGGCCAGCAGCAGGGTCAGTGCCGTCGCGGCCAGCACCACGAGGCGGGTGACACCCAGTCCCGTGTCCACCGCGTAACTCGCCTCATACACGGTTTGCGAGGGTCGGCTCAGGGCCAGGGCAGCGAACACCGCGGCTACTGCGCAGGCGAGGGCCCCGGCGAGGCGGATCAGCCCTTGGCGTTGGCGGGGCAGCCACGAGCCGGCAAGCAGGCCGCCGACCGCGGCGAGGATCAGGATGAGTTCCGGGAGCAGGGCGGTGATGTTCTCGTTGCCGCCCGGGTTCACCGGGACACCAGGTGCACCAGCGTGGTGGCGGCGGGGTCGATGACGTCCAGGATCAGGGCTGGGTAGACGCCGAGGACCACCGCGAGCATCAGCAGAGGGAGGACGGCGGCGAGCTCCCGTGCCGTGACGTCGGGGAATGCGGTTTCCGTCGGGGTGCGGATCTCGCCGGTGAGCAAGCGTTGTAGGGCGCGGAGGAACAGGGCGGCGGTGAGCACGATGCCCAGCACGGCCAGGGCTGCGGGCACGGTGGCGCTGGGCAGGCTGCCGGCGAACACCTGGAACTCCGCGACGAACCCGGACAGCCCGGGCAGGCCGAGCGAGGCGAAAGCCGCGACCGCGAACAGTGCAGAAAAGCGTGGCGCGACCCCGGCGAGGCCGCCGTAGGCGGCGATCTCGTAGGTGCCGCCCCGCCGGTGCAGAATCCCAGCCAGCAGGAACAGGGCCCCGGTCACCAGGCCGTGACTGACCATCTGGAACATCGCCCCGTTGATGGCCAGGGTCCGGGCCCCCTGATCGGACAGCGGCGACAAGCCCGCAGCGCCGACCGCGAGCACGATGTAGCCCATGTGGTTGACCGAGGTGTAGGCGATCATCCGCTTCAGGTCGGTCTGGGCCAGGGCAACCAGTGCCCCGTAAAGCACCGAGATCACCCCGACGATCACGATCACCCAGGCCCAGGCGCGCCAGGCCTGGGGCAGCAGCGGCATACCGATGCGGACGAAGCCGTAGGTGCCCATCTTCAGCAGCACCCCGGCCAGAATCGCTGATCCCTCCGCGGGGGCGCTGGTGTGCGCGGGCGGTAGCCAGGTGTGCAACGGGAACACGGGTGTCTTGACCGCCAGTCCTAACAGGACCGCCCCGAGCACCACGGCACCGAACACCCCCGCGAGTGGCCAGTGGGTTCTGCCGGGTGAGCTCCACCATGTCGAAGGTGTGCGGGTCGGCCGCCAGGTACAGCCCGATGAACCCGACGAGCAGGGCCAGGGAGCCGAGGAAGGTGTAGAGGAAGTACATCAACGCCGCCGACCGGCGACCCTTCTCGGCACCCCAACCCAAAATGACTAAGTACATGCCAACGATGGACAGGTCGAAGAAGACGAAGAACAGGATCAGGTCCAGCGCCACGAACAGGCCAAGGCAGGTGGTTTGCAGGAACAGCACCAGGGCGGCGTAGCTGCGCAGATGGTCACGGTCGCGTCCGGCGTAGATCGCGGCGCCGAGGAACAACACCACGGTGACGGCCACCACCGGCAGCGACAGCCCGTCCACCCCGAGGTGGTAGCGCGAGCCCACCGCCGGGATCCACCGGACGTCGGTCTGGAAAGCGAACCCGTCGGCTTCAGGCGGGCTGCGGCGGTAGGCCACCCACAACCCCACGAGCAGGCGACTTCCACGGCGGCGGTACCGGTCCACAGCACGCGCACGGCACGGTCGGACGCCGTGGGTAGTGCGAGTAGCAACGCGGCCACCGCCAACGGCAGGAATACCAGCACGGACAGCACGTTCACCTCACCAGCACGATCACGACAGCCAGCACCGCGAGTGCGGTGAGGGCTTGGGCGTAGTAGGTGTGCACCTGACCGGTCTGCGGGCGTCGCGCCAGCCCGCCCAGTCGCCGGGCCCCAGCGGCCACGTCACCCACGGCCGCGGTGATGCGCCGTTCCACGTGGGAGTTGGTGCGATCCGCGAGGTGCATGGTCGAGTACGCCGCAGTGCGGACCGAGCCCGCGATGACCGCGTCGTCGAAGCGGGATAGTGCCTGTCCTAGACCCACAGTGGCGGATCCGACGGCCGACAACAGAACGCGCGTCCCCAGCCACGTCCGCAGTAGCGCGGGAACGGGCACCGACACCGCACGGCGCGCCAGAGTCCACACCACTCCCGCGGTAGCCACCGCAAGGACACCGGAGAGCACCAGCTCGCCCGCGGTGGCCTGGGGCCCGGGCAGCTCCAGGGCCCGCCAACCAGGGATCAGCACCACACCGCCGGGGATCACCGTGCCGAGGGCCAGCACCGGCAGTGGCACCCGTGCCAGTGCGCTCACCCGGCGGGTGCCGACCTGCTCAGTATCGAAGCGGGCCTCGGCTTGTGGTTGGCCGAGGATGACCGTGAGCAGCCGGGCGCCGTAAGCGGCGCTGAGCACCGCCGCGATCAGTCCCACCGCGTACAACGCAGGGAAGTGCGCGGAAGCGGCGGCCAGTGCCACGTCTTTGCCCACCCACAACGCCAGCGGCGGCACACCCGCCAGGCTCAGCGCCCCCAGCACAGCGCACCCCCCGACCAGCGGATAACGCCGACCCACCCCGCGCAGCGCGGTGAGGTCCTTGGTGCCCAGGGCGTCCAACCACGCACCGGCACAGAGGAACAGCAAGCTCTTCGTGGCCGCGTGCGCCACCAGCGCCAGCACCCCGCCAGCGATCGAACCGGTGCCCGCGGCGAGCACCACGAAACCCAGCTGCGAGCAGGTCGACGCGGCCAACAGCTGCTTGAGGTCCCCCTGTGCCAGCGCCACCGCCCCATCCCCACCGCGGTCACCGCCCCCACCCAGGCCACGGGTACCGCCCATCCCGTCGCTGCCAGCACGGGGTTGCAGGCGCAGCAGTAGATACCCGCCGGCGGCGACCATGGTGGCCGAGTGCAGCAGCGCCGAGACCGGGCTCGGGCCGAGCATCGCACCGGACAGCCACCCGGAGAACGGCAGCTGCGCCGATTTGCCCAACGCGGCGAACACCACGCCGGCGCTGAGCACCTGCGCCCAGCCGCCGTTCAGCGTGTTCGCCCCGGCCAGGGACAGCTCCGGTACCCCAGCGGCGAGTGCAGCTCCGGCGGCGACGTAGAGCCCGACATCGGCGAGGCGGGTGGTGAGAAACGCGGTGAACCCCGCGTTGACCCGGTGTTGCTCCCGCCAGGCGTGCCCGATCAGTGCGTAGGACGCGGCGCCCATCAGCTCCCAGGCGACCAGCAGGACGGTGAGGGTGGCGGCGGTGACGGTGACCAGCATGGCCGCGGTGAACAGCAGCAGCATCCCGAACAACCGCGCGCGTCCCTGCTCGGGAGTGCCCGCAGTGAATACCAGCACCGCCAGTGCGATGGCGGCGACGGTCACGACGAGGACCGCCGAGAGGTCGTCGACCGCCAGCACCACCGGTAGTTGGGGCAGGAAACCGACCCGCAGCTCCGGACGAGCCATGACCACCGCGCCAGCGAGCCCCGCGGTGACCACCCCGGCAACTATTGCCATTGGTGCCGCGATGCGTTCGCCGCGGCGGCCAGATGTCAGGGCGGGAAGCATCATCAACACCAGGCCGGCCAGGGCGGGCAGCGCCACCAGCAGCGCCAGAATGATGCTCACGCGCGCAGCTCCGCGGCCATGTCCGTCATGTCCACCTCGCGGGCCCGGAAGATCGCCGTCGCCGCCCCGAAGCCGACAGCCATCTCCACCGCCATCGCGGCTAGCGCCACCAGTACCAGGACCTGGCCGTCCGGGCGGGCGGGGGAGAGGTAGAACCAGAACGCCGACGCGGCGACCACCACCGCGTTGATCATGAGTTCCAGACCCATCATGATCATCACGATCGACTGCTGCGACAACGCGCCGTAGATGCCGATGGACAACAAGGCCGCGGCGAGCAGCAGGAACAGCTGGAGGTTCATCGGCCAACTCCGCCCTCGATGGGGTCATCAGCGCGGGTTGCGTCGAGGTCGTCGCCGTAGCGGTCGTAGCGTCCGCGGTCGGTGGACAGCACCACGCACGACACGATGGTCGCGAACAGCACCAGTCCGATGATCAGCATCACCAACATCTTCGAGCCCATCAGCGCTTGTCCCAGGTCCAGGGTGATGTTTGCCGGCGGTGTGCCCGCACGCTGCGGCCAGGGCACCAGGAAGATCCCGGCGGCCAGCACCACAAAAGTGCCCACCGCGATGGTCATCGCCCCGGACTTGTTGTGGTACATCTGCATCGGCATCAACCCGGCCGGGTTCATCATGTACATCAGCATGAAGACGACCATGACGAGCATTTCCATCACCATCATCAGCACCACGAGGACGGCCAGGTAGCTCAGCTGCAGCAACGCGATGTCCACCGCAGCCAACGTGAACGACGCCAGCAGCGCGAAGGTGGCCCGGGCCATCGAGCTCACCCGGAACACCCCGAACCCGGTGGCGACCGACCCGAAGGCGCACACCCAGAACAGGACACTCACAGCACCACCACCGCCACGACCAACGCTTGCAGCAACGTCGCAGGAATGAGCACCAGCCACCCGATCTCGGTGAACCGCTCCATCCGGATCGCTGGACCCCGGGTGCTCAGCCACACCAACAACCCCAGTACCACGAGGGTCTTGACGAGCGACCACAGCCAGGCCGGTAACCACGGGCCCATCCCGCCGCCGAGGAACAACGGCACCGCCATGGCCGCGGTGGCCGCGAGCAGCATGGCCCGCCCGGCCAACAGCACCAAGCGGTCGACCCCGGCGAGCTCGGCACCCGCCCCGCCGGCGAGGTCCCGCCCCAGCGGCGCCGCGAAGGGACCCCACACACTCAAGGCCAACGCCGAGGCCAGGTACATGGCGAACGCGACGGGCATCCAGACCACGAACCACAACCCGTGCTGGGCGGTGACCACATCCCCGACCCGCAGCGACCCGGCGCCCAGGGCCACGGTGATCAACGCGAACATGTGCGGCAGCTCGTAGGCCAGTCCCTGGGCCAGGAAGCGGTAGCCACCGACCAAACCCCAGGTGCTGTTGGAGCCCCACCCGATGAGCCACAGCGCCGCCCATACCCCAACGTCGGCCATGTTGAACCAGACGATGCCGATCGAGGAATCACCGACCACCCAGCCCCCGACCGGGACCACCAGCACGGCCAGCGTCGCCGACACCGGCAACCCGAGCAACCCGAACCGGGCCAGCAGCAGGTCGGCACCCGGTATGCGACGCGGTTGCTGGACCAGTAGACGCGCGGTCTCCCGCAACGGGTTGGACAGCGCGGTGGTGGCGGGGCGCCCTGCGGCCCGTGCGGCTAATCCAGCGTTGAAGGTCACCGCCGACAACGCGAGCGCACCCAGCACGGCGGGCAGCACCAGCACCGTCCAGAGTGGGGCTTGCTCAGCCATGAGCCACCGCGACCCGCGCCGTGACAGCCTCCAGCGGCAGGGACGCCACGATGATGCGGGCGGTGCCCAGCTCCGTACCGGTAAGCAATGCCGGTAGCAGATCAACGGCATCATCGAGAGGTATCCGGGCCAGTGGGGCGTCGCCAGCTGCGACGTCGAGCCAGTGTTGCCACCGCCCGGTCACGTCGCGGGCCAATCCGGGCGCATCGGGGAGCACGCCGAGCCGATCGGTGGACCAGCGCAGGCTCCGGGCGCGGCGCAGCTGATGGACGAGACGGGTCGGATTCGCGGCGGCCCCGTCCAGCAGCGTGTCCCGCATTAACCGCGTCGAGCCGGCGGCCGTGTCCCACCCCAGCACACCGAGCAGTCGGGCCAGCGCGTCCCACGCCAGGACGCGATCGTCCTCGGGTGCCGCGGGTGCCGTGACGTCAAGTGACTCGGCCTGGACCTGTTGGAGGACATCGCCTTGCATGGTCAGGCGTAGTTGCAGACCTGCCGGCCAGTCGGGCAATACCGGGCCGAGGACAGGATGCAGCTGATCCAGGGTCAGCCCGTCGCGGTCGGCGCCACGATCGGCCATGTCCAGGCCGCCCGGCATGTCCCCGTCGACCGGTCCTGCCGGACGACTGACGAGATCGCGGCGTTGCCACGCGGCATCGCTCAGCGCGGCGCGGGCGTCGTCCAGAGCGGCTGCGGCCTGACGGGGTGGGGGATCTGCGCGCGGGCGCGCGGGGTGGACAGCTGCTGCCACACCTGCTCCACCGCGGTAGTCATCTGCGGCCCCGGGGTTCCGCAGACCACGAGTAGGTCTGCTTCCGCCGGGCTGGCGGCCTGGTCCCAGCCCCTGAGCCGCAGCTCCCGCTCCACCGCCCACCGGCAGCGGTGCGCGCCGGGCGCCGTGACCACCAGCGGGCGGGGCGTGGCCCACCGCCGCAGGCGCACACCGAGTCCGGTCAGGTCCATCGCAGTGCCCCTTCGCGCCACGCGTAGATCACGCCGGCGACGAGGACGAGCAGGAAGCCGAACATCTCCACCACGGCCTTGATCCCGACCGAGGCGACCACCAGCGTCCACGGATACATGAAGACCATCTCCATGTCGAACGCCAGGAACACCATGCTGGTCGTGTACCAGCGCACGTGGAACCGGGACACCGCCTGTTCAGCGGGCACCACCCCGGACATGAACGCATACGTACGCAGGGGTTTCCGCCCAGCTCGCAGCGCCCAGCCCGCACCGTAGAGGCCCGCGAGCAACACCAGCACAACTGCCAGCAGCAAGCCCGCGGCGAGTAGCCCGTTCATCCCCCCGCCCTACACGTACAGCGCCTGGAACGGCGCCCAGGGAAGGTTTCGTACGACGAACCAGACGAGCGCCACCGGTAGTGCCACCCTGGGTAGCCAGCGGAGGTGCTGCCAGGAGCGGACCTTGCGCCCGGGCGTGAGCTCGGCCACCCACGCCCCGAAAGCCCAGACCATCATGGCCACCGCCACCACAGACAGCGCGTTGTACCGCAAGGCGCCGCCCACGTCGCCGTGCAAGAGGGAGTAGACCATTCACATCCCGCCGCAGCCGGGGCAGTCGATACGCAACAACGCCTTGGTCGGGCACACCAGCAACACCCCACCCGGCGTCGTGGGATCGGCAAACCACAACGTCGCACAGCCCGCCAGCGCCACACCCGCCACCCCGACCGGCACCCACCATCGCGACCGTGCCTCCGCCAATGTGGGTAGCGGATGACGTTCCAGAACGTTGATCGTCATGGCGACTCCCGTGGTGCGGCCGAGTGAGCACATCGAGCCCAGTTCGTAGACCGTATCGAACCGTCGGTGCCGGGGCCGCGCTGACTACTAAGCTCGATCGTGTACCCCGCCGACCTGCCACTCGCGCATAGGGTACCCGGCAGGGGTAGGGTATCAAGAAACAGGAACAAGGCGAGGTTCCGGGCGCACGCAACTCAGCGGCCCATTGGTGGAGGTTGTCATGAAGCTCAACGCGATAAAGCGCGTCGCGATGAATAACCCCCTTCGCGCCGCGCACCACCCCGAGGGATTGGGATATTCGGGCGCGTCGCCACGACGCCCCCCGGACGCACCCCGCCTGGGTGCTGAGGAAGAGGAACCCGATGCCACCAGGTGAGAACCCGCTGCTGCGGTCCCCGCTGAGTCGACGCCGTTTCCTGGCGCTCGGCGGGGGACTGGCCGCGACAGCAACCCTGGGTGCGGCGTGCTCGTCACAGGCCACACCTGCGGCAGCCCCGCGGGTGGGACCGCGGGTCTCGACGTGGGCGTTCGGGGGCCAGCTTCCCGGCAAGGAGATCAGGGCCAAGAAGGGTGACGTGCTGCGCGTCGACCTCAGCAACAAACTGCCGCAGGACACCACCATTCATTGGCACGGCCGGGCGATCCGTAACGACATGGACGGTGTCCCCGCGCTCACCCAGGACCCCATCAAGGCGGGTGCGAACTTTCGGTACGAGTTCACCCTGCCGGAGTCCGGCACGTTCTGGTTCCACCCGCACGTCGGGATGCAGCTGGACCGGGGTCTGTACGCCCCGCTGATCATTGAGGACCCCACCGAACCCGGCAAGTACGACACCGAAGTTGTCGTCGTCCTGGATGACTGGATCGATGGAACCGGCACGAATCCCGATGCGGTGCTGGCGAACCTCAACCAGCAGGGAATGACCATGGGCGGGGGCATGGGCATGGGCGGGGGTGGCGGCATGTCCGGGATGGGAATGTCAGGGAAAGGTCCACTCGGTGGGGACGCCGGTGATGTGACCTACCCCTACTACCTGGCCAACGGCAAGATCGCCGCCGCCCCGCAGGTGGTGGACGCCAAACCGGGCCAGCGCATCCGACTGCGCCTGATCAACGCCGGCGCGGACACCGCGTTCTGGGTGGGGATGCCCACCTCGGCCATGACCATCACCCATACCGATGGTTTCCCGGTCACCCCCCAGCAGGCCCAGGCGGTGGTCATGGGCATGGGCGAACGGGTCGACGCCATCATCACCGTGCCGGACACCACGACACCGCTGTTGGTGATCCCGGAGGGCAAGAATGGCATCGCCCAGCTGGTAATCCGCGTCAACCAAGGGGTGGCCCCGGACCCACGCATCTTGGTGCCAGCCTTCCTGCAACGGCCGGTGCTCGACACGGCGGCGACGAGGGCCACCGAGCAGGTGTTCCTGCCGACCAAGAAGCCCGACGTGACCCACGATCTCGTGCTCAAGGGCCCCGGCCCCGGTGCGGCAGGTAAGTACACCTGGACGATCAACGGCACGACGTACAACCCCGCCGAAGGTTTACCGGTCCGTCAAGGTCAGCGGGCCCGGCTGCGGTTCATCAACCAGTCCATGATGTATCACCCCATGCACCTGCACGGGCACACCTTCCAGGTCCGCGGCCCTGGCGGCACCGGTCCACGGAAAGACACGGTGCTCGTCCTGCCGATGCAGACCGTCGAGGTCGACTTCGACGCCGACAACCCCGGCCAATGGCTGACCCATTGCCACAACCTCTATCACGGCGAGTCAGGAATGATGACCGTGACGTCTTATGTGGAGTAGCCGGATCGATCGCGGCGCCTGGAGCTGGCCGCCCGCCCACCCCGCGGCGGCGATTACTGCGGTCGCGGCCGGCACCCCCACCGCGGTGATCGAGAACCCTCCTGCACTCGCATGACGCCGGGGCGGTGGTGGGACTATCCGACGTTGGTGCCGGTCGTTGTCGCCGGCTACGTAGGGGCCGCCTCCCACCTTCACGGTGTCGAGGTTGCCGTCGAAGTCGACCCCCGCCAGCAGGGGCAACTGGACCTTGTTGTGGCGGGCATGGACCTATGAGTGGATGACCCACCGTGGCGGCACACTGACGGTGCGCTGTCAGGTGTCGACGGTTACCGAAAAAACGCGACGCCGCGGCCCACCCGCAGGTACCCAGTGACCGGCACACCGTGCCGTCTTCGCCTCCACCCTCGACGGTTGTACACTAGGGGGGTATGGTATTTATTGAACGTCGGCGGGTTGGCTGACGCAGCTCAGCGGAGATCGGGAGGCGGCACGTGAACGGTTACACAGCCAACAAGGACGACTACCTCAAGCGGCTGCGCCGCATTGAGGGCCAGACTCGCGGACTGCAGAAGATGATCGCGGACGACAAGTACTGCATCGACGTTCTCACCCAGATCTCCGCCGCGACCAAAGCGCTGCAGTCGGTTGCCCTGAGACTGCTCGACGAGCACATGGCCAGCTGCATGGTCGACGCCGCCAAAGCCGGTGGCCAGGAATCGGAGACCAAGATCCGCGAGGCCTCCGATGCCATCGCCCGCCTCGTCCGCTCCTGAACACTCCACCCACAACGCAACCGTGAAGGACACCCCCATGAGCATGACGACCAACTACCCCGTGACCGGTATGACGTGCGGTCACTGCGCCGCCGCTGTCACCGAGGAGCTCACGGCGCTGCCTGGCGTGAGCGAGGTGAGCGTGGACCTGGCCGCGGGGGGAACCTCCACGGTCACGGTCACCAGTGACGCCCCGCTGAACAGCGAGCAGATCGTGGGCGCACTCGACGAGGCGGGTGACTACCACCTGGCGACAGCCTGAGCGCGATGCACTGACGACCCACGGAGAGGACAGGACATGAGCATCATCGACCAGAGCGCCGGGCTTGATCAGGGAGCCGGGATCGGCCCTACCAGCAGCATCGAGCTTGCGATCGGTGGGATGACGTGTGCCTCCTGCGCCGCGCGGATCGAGAAGAAACTGAACAAGCTGGACGGGGTCATCGCGAGCGTCAACTACGCCACAGAGAAGGCCAAAGTTACCTACGGCGGATCCGTGGTAACGGCCGATCTGGTTGGTGTCGTGGAGGCGACCGGGTACACCGCCGCGCTGCCGGCGGCCACAGAGGCCTACCCCGAGGGCGAGCACCCGCGGAAGCAGATGCGGCTGCGCTGTTGCGGCAAAGGCTGCTGGTCTCGCTCTTCTTGGCGGTCCCGGTGGTGGTGCTGTCAATGATTCCGGCGTTGCAGTTCACGAACTGGCAGTGGCTGGCCCTGACGTTGGCCTCCCCGGTGGTGGTGTGGGGGGCGTGGCCGTTCCACCGGGCGGCGTGGGCGAACGCCCGCCACGGCGCAGCCACCATGGACACCCTCATCTCCGTCGGAGTGTCCGCCGCCTACCTGTGGTCGTTGTGGGCGTTGTTCGTCGGTGACGCCGGCATGGCCGGTATGCGGATGAGCTTCAGCCTGCTGCCCGAGGCGGGAGGAGGGGCCAACCACATTTATCTGGAAGTTGCCTCCGCGCTCACCGTGTTCATCCTGACCGGCCGCTACTTCGAGGCCCGCGCCAAAAAGCGCTCCGGCGCCGCGCTGCGAGCCTTGTTGGACATGGGCGCCAAGGACGTTGCCGTACTCCGCGACGGTATCGAGACACGCGTGCCCACCGACCGTCTCGTGGTCGGCGACGTGTTCGTGGTCCGTCCGGGGGAGAAGCTCGCCACCGACGGTGTCGTCGTCGAGGGCAGCTCCGCGGTGGACGCCTCGATGCTCACCGGTGAATCGGTGCCCGTGGAGGTCCGACCCGGCGACGAGGTCATCGGCGCCACCGTCAACGCCGGCGGCCGACTGCTGGTGCGGGCCAGCAGGATCGGGGCGGACACCCAGCTGGCGCAAATGGCGCGCCTCGTCGCAGACGCCCAGAACGGCAAGGCCCAAGTTCAGCGGTTGGCCGACCGGGTGTCGGCCGTCTTCGTGCCCATTGTCATCGGTTTGGCGGTGGCAACGCTCGCGATCTGGTTGCTCACCGGCAACCCGGTGACCGCGGCGTTCACCGCGGCGGTCGCGGTACTGATCATCGCGTGCCCCTGCGCCCTGGGGCTGGCCACTCCCACCGCCCTCATGGTCGGCACCGGCCGCGGCGCCCAGCTCGGCGTCCTCATCAAAGGCCCGCAGGTGCTGGAGTCCACCCGAGCTGTGGACACGATCGTGCTCGATAAAACGGGCACCGTCACCACCGGTCGGATGAGCATGGCGGCGGTGCACCCCGGCCCGGGCGAGACCCGCGATGAGCTGTTGCGGCTGGCCGGGGCCTTGGAGGACGCATCCGAACACCCGATCGCCCAAGCCATCGCGACGGCAGCCAAGAAAGACACCTCCGGGGTGGCCGGTGTCGAGGAGTTCGCCAACCACGACGGACGCGGGGTCAGCGGTGTCGTCGACGGGCATGCCGTGCTGGTCGGGCGGCGCAGCTGGCTCGCCCAGCAATGGTCGCTGCCTGCGCCACAGACGCTGGCGGCGGTCGCTGAGGAGGCCGAAGCCCAGGGCACCACCCCGGTGTGGGTGGCGTGGGACGGGGCAGTGCGCGGGGTGATCGTCGTCGCCGACACGATCAAAGACACCTCGGCCGCGGCCATCGCCCAGTTCCGCCAACTCGGGCTGCGCCCGGTGCTGCTGACCGGAGACAATCGCAGGGCGGCGCGTGCAGTCGCCGCGCAGGTTGGGATCGACCCCGGCGACGTGATCGCGGAGGTCCTGCCCGCGGGCAAGGTCACCGCCATTGCTGACCTTCAGGCGCAAGGCGCCACGGTGGCCATGGTCGGCGACGGGGTCAACGATGCTGCCGCCTTGGCCCAGGCCGATCTCGGGCTGGCCATGGGCACCGGCAGCGACGTCGCCATCGAGGCCTCCGACATCACCTTGGTGCGCGGTGACCTGCGGGCCGCGGCGGATGCCATCCGACTGTCCCGCTCGACGCTCAAGACGATCAAGGGCAACTTGTTCTGGGCCTTCGCCTACAACATGGCCGCGCTCCCGCTGGCCGCGCTGGGCCTGCTGAACCCGTTGATCGCGGGCGCGGCGATGGCCTTCAGCTCCATCTTCGTGGTCTCCAACAGCCTGCGACTACGGCGGTTCACCTCGACCGCGTCCGCATGAGCTCAGCGGCACCGCGGTCGCCCTGGGAGGGCGGCCACATCCCGGGGGTTTGTGGTCATTCACCGGGTCGTTGTGAGAGGGGTGCCCGGGTGGCAGTGGCCGTGTGCACATGTCCCCCGAAGTAGGTCTGGTGGGTAGTGCTGGCGTCCCGTGATGTCAGTTCCTCCCACGGGACGCGGTGTGGGTCGGCGCCGCCGAGTGCGGCGAGGGCCCGGTATGCCGGGTGCAAGGGCGCTACGGCGCCAGTGGGGTCCCCGATGTCGGCGATACCGATCCGCACAGGGCGGACAGCGCTGCGTTGATCGATCACCGCCCACACCTCGTCCGTGCGTTCCAACAGAGACAGGGCGAAGGTGGCGATAATGGCGTCGACCTGGGCGGTGTCGATCTGCGCGCGGTGGAGGACCTCCGCCAGCGTGAGCAGGTCACCGTTAATCAGAGAAACGTTGCGCAAGCCCGCTCTCTGAGTGCGTCGCTGCGCGGCGGCGAGCATGCTCGTGCTGGCGTCGACCCCGACGATGCGTCCGCACGGCCCGACCGAAGCAGAGGCGTCTGGAAAATTCAAGCCGTTGCCACAGCCAAGGTCAAGGACGGTGTCCCCGGGTTGAAGGTCCAGCTGACGGAGCAAGTCCCGTCGTGGCCGACGGTAGAGCAGCGGCTCCAACGAGACCAGATCGTAGAGTCCACCCACGGCGTTGTAGCGTCCCCTGCCCCACACGGGATGCCCCCTCCAGTGATGTCGGCTGCGTGGGGAACTGCGTCCGATGCGTGCGTACCCCGTCGTATCAGTCTACTATAAATATTAGTAGGTGCTTGCCTACCCTCGAGTGAAGGAGAGTTCTCATGCAGGCGTTGTTTTATGGTTTGGCAGTGTTGGCTTGCCCGGTGGGAATGGGCTTGATGATGTGGATGATGATGCGCGGGCAGAAGAAGAATCCCGATGGTGGGAATTCCGCCGCTCAGGGCAGCGGGTCCCAGCCGCAGGTTGACCAGCTGCGCGCGGAGATCGATCAGCTCAAAGCTGACCGAGTCACTCAGCGAGGTCGCTGATGTCGGTGTGGGGGGCAGGGTTGCTGCTGCTCGCGGCGATCACCGGTGACGTACCTGTTCTGCATTCGCCCACATTTGCGGGGATCAGGTGGCTGCGGGATGGCCGGGGCCAGCAAGAGTGACGCGGAGATGGATCGGCAGGTCGGCGAGTTGCGGGAGGAGCTGAGGGTCCTGCGGGCTCAGGACGCGTTGGACAGCGGCCGCGTTGCCAGCCGCACTCCACCTCCCCCGCCCCACGGCTGAGCCGTGTCGCCCGTGCACATCGGACTGGGCGGGCGACAGAATCATCATGAGGTGACCGACACGGGTATGTGCATCACCGCCGGCCGGGTACACGTTGCGACCGGGCGCGGCCCCGCACCGTCGTCCTGAACCTGCCCGCGGCCGGAGTCAAGACCGACGAGCGCGGCTTCATCGTTGTGGATGAGGCCAGCGCACCTTGAACCCGCGGGTGCTCGCCGCCACCTAAGCCATCAAATCTCCGATGACGGTGCAGGACATGGCCGACACCTGGGCGCCGCACCTGACCATGGCGGAAAGCCTGCGGTTGGCGGCGAAACTCTTCGAACCCGGCGAGCAGCTACCCACCTCCTGGTGCGCCTGAACTTGGTTCGTTGCTCGTCTCGACCGCAGCAGCGCACGTCGACGTGGTGTTCGCGCTGGGGTTCCCTTATCAGCCGGGCTTTGTGGCTCGTCACATACGACCTGTGACCGGAAACGCGCCCTATAGTCACGATGCCGTGGTGGCACCTCAGACGGATGGGGTGCAACCGCGAGGTGCGCCACCACTCACGGCTGGTGTAGATAGTCGTGTACCACGCTTCGTACTTGTTCGACACTGGAAAAGACAGCTGGGTTGCGTACCCGCTCGATCGTGCCGTCGGGATGAACGAGGAAGCTGAGTGGAAGCACGGGCGGCCCCTTCAGTGCCCGCTGAGCTGCACCGCTACTGTCGATTACGGAGGGGTAATGCACGCCGAGGCTGGTCACCAGTGCCAGCGCGGAACTGGGTGTGTCCTGCACGTTGACACCCAGGACGTTGATCGCGCCTGGTTCCGTGGCGTATGCCGCGAGGACGGGCATTTCCTGCCGACATGGCCCACACCAGGAGGCCCAGAAATTCAGAAGTGTGGGCTTTCCATTGGAGGCGCTGCCCAGGTCGAGGCGGTCTGGTGATCCCAGGCAATCGACGAACACCCCCGCTAGCTGTGCCGCCACCACTGCGCCCGCGGTCGTTCGGTCCGCCCCGGCCACCGGGCACGGCTGCAGTGCCGCCTTGGTGCGAGCATCCGCCAGTGCGGGGTCTGTCTGGTCAGCGTTTGTCGTTTCGGTCCCGGGTGCTGAGAACTGTGCCCCGGTGGCAGGGGAGCGGCCGGTGGCGACGGTCGAAGAGTGTGGCCATAGGGCGACGATCAGGGCCGCGAACACTGCGAAACCTACGATGGTCCACCGCGCCTGGGTGCTCACCTGCTGCGCTCCTTACTTGACGATACTCATGTCGTGCAACTACCCGGCTACCGACTAATGCGAATAGTAGTTGTTCGACTCACCCGGTCCGATGGTGTGGGGGCCGGCGCTGAGCCGGTGCCGATGACGGTGTCCCCGGTCGTCGGAGCATCCGCCTCCGGTGGGAACGATGTCACCCGGGATCCCGGTCGCAGTCGAACCGGGTGCAGGTCCGGCCCCGGCGGCTTCGGCGACCACCGTGGCGCACCAGGTCCCGTCGGTAATCGGCAGCTGGTGGCCGGCACCGAGGTACTGCGCCCAGGCCAGGCCAGGAAGGCCGGCTGCGAGGGTCGCTGCCCGACCGGACACCGGCACCGAATCGCGGCTGCCCTCGGCCAGCGTGACCGCCACACCGGCCTCGACGAGCCTGCGCAATGCAGGCTCCCATTCGGCGCTACGGATCAGCGCAATTAGGGAACCGCGGTAGCTGTCCCAAGTGTGTTGGACCCCGGAACGCGCTAGGGCGACCGGGACGTCCGGCCGGATCGCGACCGCCACCCACGACGCCGTGGTGCGGAATCGGCACATCCATGCGCACACGGCACGGGGCAGCCGACCGTCGCCGGCGAGTATCGCCTCGAACAGTCCCATCCGGAGCGCGCCCCCTCGTCGGCCTCCGCCCGCGTCCGGTAGAGCGCCGCGCAGAACGTGACCACGGCCTGCACCTGCGGGACACGTGTTGCGGCCCAGCGCACCGCCAGCGCACCACCCATCGAGTGACCGACCACCACGAGCGGCCGGTCGTGAAACCCGAGGGCATTGAGCATTCCGTCGAGCGCAGCACAATGGTCGGCCGCCGTGAGGGGCCCCGGTTGAGCGGCCGAATGGCCGAAGCCGAGCAGGTCGGGCACCACCACGGTGCCACATGCGCCGAGAGGGTCGAAACTGGCGCCGAAGCAGTTCCCGGCGGCGATCATGCCGTGCAGCAGCACCACGACCGGGTCACCAAAGCCGAACGTCCGCACCCGCAACCGATCCGCCGCCCTGCTGTGGCCGGTACCCGGCCGCCATCCCCGCACGGCCGGCGCGGTCACGTGCCACACCGACCACCAGAGCGCCGCGCACACGACGACCACGGCCATGGTCTCTCGAACGGGATTGGTTGGGCGCCGGGCGGCGCTCCTCCAGATCATGTCGTGAGCTCGCCTCCTCGACACCAACAGATACCGATACCTCAGCACCGAAATCCCGTCACCAACAGGGCCTGAAGCCCCGTCATCAGGTTCGCTCCCCGGTGCCATCCGGCGGTTGCCGGCCCGAAACTACGCATGCGTCTCCCTCGGCCCCCTCACCAGATCTACGAACGAGTTTAGTACCAAGGTGTGCGCGCTCCCGCGGACCCGCCGCTCCCTGACGCCACCCTGGCGGGCCTACCTCGACGGCCGAGGGCACTGCCCGGTCACCACGGCGTGCAGATTACTGCCGGGCTTCCTAACGGGACGGCCCTCGGCCCGCGCGTAGGGCGAGGTGATCCCGTAACCGGTGAGTCGTTCTGCTGGTCGCTGGCCGGGGCTGGGCTGGACGAAATCGAGGGGAGCCCACCGGCATCCCGCTCGCCTCCCGGTGATCGAGCACTGCCCGCTCCGGCATGTCGGGCACCGACCCGGTTCACCAACATGCCACGATCACCGCAAACACGCCCATGACCGCCGTGGAGGAACTGATGAACCGTGCACAGTTGATCGATGCCGTGGCCGCCGCGACGGGCCAGCCTCGCGCGCAGGTCGAGGCCACCCTCAGTGCCACCCTGACCCAGGTGCGGGGTGCTGTGGCCTCCGGGGACAAGGTTCAGCTCCCCGGCTTTGGCACCTTCGAGCCGCGGGAGCGCGGCGCGCGCACCGCCCGCAACCCCTCGACCGGGGCGCCGCTGCAGCTGGCCGCCACCCGGGCCGTCGGGTTCAAGGTAGGTGCCACGTTCAAGCAGGAGGTCGCCGAAAGCGTCACCGCCAAGACGCAAAAGAAGGCGGCCGCCAAAAAGACCCCGGCCAAGGCCGCAACGTCGAAGACCACGGCCGCGAAGAAGACCGCAAAGAAGTAGCCGCACACGCCAAAGTCACGCGCCTGTGTGTCGCAGACCGATCCCCAAGCGACACAGCTGCAGATGCCTTCGCGGCCTAAGAGTCCTCCGACTGCCGACGTTCCTGCGCACCCTCTTGCACGGTGCCTTACACCCTGGTTTGACCTGCACGGATACAACGGAGCGCGTCCGTAACCGGACAGACAAGTTGCTCCGATGCTCCCCGACGAATTACCGCGAGTGCCTCTCCGCCCCCCGCCGCCCATTATCTGAACGGACGTGCCGTACTCAGCGGGCCGCACCTGGGGACTGTCGGCCGTGGGCGGGGTGGCGGTATGGCGACTTCGGGGGAGCCGGTAGGAAGCGGGGGGTGGGACTCGACCAGATCAACGTTGCGGTCCCGCGCAGTCGCATCCATCGGTTACCTGGCCGGACACGCCGACCTCGCGCGGTACCTCGCGTTGGTCGTGAACGAGCTGCTCACGGCAGGAGCGCTGCCACCAAATGGCCCCGCGACCGAGTTAGGGTCGCCTTGTATTAAATATAAGGGCTCTTGTCTCATTTTGGCTGCATCTCGACAACAACTGTCGGGATGCAGGAAAGATTGATTACCACCATGGGGTGCAGATTAAACAAACGGCTCTCTCCGGTGACTGTGTTCAATCTAGGCTGCATCCACGTGTCGGCCTTGACAGCCAGCCCGGAAGGTGTGGGCGATCATGCATACCGCAGGTCTATCCCACCCACCCCGCCGGGTCGACCGCCTTGGTGATGGTCATGAGCCCAGGCCCGCAGACGAGGGACGGCTCGGTTGCAGTGGCTTCAGTAGACCATCGCCTTGCGGCGGCGTTTGCTCGATGAATACCGAGCCCGTCTCGAGGAGGCCTTGGGACGACGAGGGCCGATTGTCAGTACGAACGTGCCACGTCGGCGATCAGATCCGGTTCGTCCTCGCTCTCCGGCAGTGAGCCGTCCGGACGTTGGAGGCAGCGGACCGTGACCGCCGACTGCGCGAGGGTCGTCTCGCCTTCGACCCCCAGGCGCGCCCAGCTGATCCGCGCCCAGCCGTCCGTCGCCGCGGCCGCGGCATCCTCGACCGAGTCGACGTCGGCAATGCGCGCGTCGCGCTGTGCACGCGCGTCGCCGAGCATGGCCTCCTGCTCGGCCGTGAGCAGCGCCACCACCTCCTCGGCCAGACCGTCCAGCGCAGCCGGTACCTTTCCGCCGGACAGCCGCCGGGCAAGGACGCGACGGCTGCGGATCTTGCCGCGGTCGGACAGGAACGTGCGCAGCAGGCCCACGTTCTTGTAATCCGCCGTTTCCACCCCGGCGGCCTTCAGCGGGTTGCGCCGCTTCCGACCGGATGACTCCTCCTCCCGGCCGTGTCGGTTCTCCCGGTGCGCTCTCTTCGCCATGCTCAGCCTCCTGGGTGAATCCCCGCTTGCTCCCATTTTCACGCACCAGTGTGCGCGACGTGGCGAAACTGATCCTGCTGCACGATCGGCAGGTTCGGCGAGACCGGCCAAGCCGAGGCGATGTTGACCCCCCAGGTGCGCATCGACCGGAAATAATTGTCGCCGGTGGTTTCCCTGCACGAACACCACCACATGCGCGAGCACTGCTCGCGTCGCTACGGCCTGCGCCGCCCAGGGCCACCGCAAAAGTGAACATCAGCCGAACAGTTCCCCAATCCGAGGCGCGGTGCCGTGCACCCCGTCCGTGAGCGGCGGTGACGGTGGCGGCCCTATCCGGTGTGCAGGGCGGTGAGCAGGGCCTGCCCGTCCGGGGCGCCGAGGCCGGTGCACGGGTCCCACCCGGGCCCCGCGGTGTAGGCGCCGTTGCTGCCGGTGGTGACGTCCCGAAAACCTGCTGGGGTGAGCCCGGTGCCGGCGTGGGCGTAGAGGGCGGGGTGCAGCAATCCCAGTCGGCGACCCAGTCCTTGGCTGAGGCGGCACACCAGCGCAGCCCACAGCGGGGCCACGGCGCTGGTCCCGCCGATGACCAACCGTCGCCCGTCCACCAGAACCTGGTAGCCGGTGGCCGGGTCGGCATCACCAGCCACGTCGGGCACACCCCGGCCCGTACCTCCACCTGCCCGGTTCGGGACACCGACGCTTCCCTGCCAGGACGGGAGCGGGAAGGTGTCGCTGACCCCGCCGCCGGTCGCTCCCCGCCCGGCCCCGTCGTTCCACACGGTTTCCCTCACCGGGGCATTGGCCGCGTCGAGTTGCACGGTGGTGCCCCCGCAGGCCAACGCGTGCGGGCTGGACGCCGGGAAGTCCACATGCACGGCGCCGTCGGTCGCGCCGTCGCTGCTGCCGTTGTCTCCGGACGCGACGCAGACGCTCACCCCCAGGGCGGCGGCGTCGATGAACGCCTGGTCCAGCGCGGTCCGGGCCTGGGCGGTCCACGCGTCCTCGCTTTGCCCCCAGCTGATGCTCACCGCGGTCGGGGTGGGGGTGGCGTGTACCGCGGTCGCGACGGCGTCGAGGAAACCACGGTCGGTGTTCGGCGCGAAATACACCACCAGGGTTGCTTTCGGGGCCAGCGCACCGGCGACCTCGATGTCCAACAGCACCTCCCCGTCCGCGCCGTGGGGGTCGGTGCCGGCCCTGTTCACCCCGCCGTCGACGCCGACCGCGCTGACCGCGGGGGTGCCCAGCCCCAGACCCGTGAAGTAGGCATCCAGGTCGGATTGGGCGTAGCCGCCGCCGAGCTCCACGAGCGCCACGCTCTGTCCGGTCCCATCAGTGCCGGTAGGAAAGGCGTAGGCCTGCCCGAGCTGGGGCGGGGTGTATCCCGCCCCCGGCGCCGCAGCACCCGGCGCCGCAGCCCCCGGCGTCCCAGCACCTGGGGTGGCAGCTTCCGGGGGTGGGGTGGCGATGCGGAACTGGGCCCGGGCCTGGGGGCGGTCATCGATGCCGAGGACCGCCACAACGACCCCGTCCAAGACGGCTGGGATGGTGAGCTCCCCGCTGCGTTGGCGGTGTCCTACCGCTTCCCCGGTCACCGGGTCCGGGCTAGTCGTGCGGGTCAGGGTGGTGCCGAAGACCGCGGCCACCGCAGCCGCGGACCCGGAAACCAGCATCCGGCGCGAAGGCGCGTCGACCGAGGTGATGGTCAGCCCGGCCGCACCCAACACGCCGCGGACCACGTCAACATCAGCACCCTCCGCGCCGTACTCGGCACCGAGTTGGGCGGCGCTGAGCGTGTCGGGGCCCTCGATGAGGGCATCAGGCACGGGTGCGCGACGGCGCAGCACCACCGTCACCTCCACCACCTCGCCAGGATCGATGGCCCGCCCGGTGCCGGCCGAGGGTGCCGGGCCGCGGGCGCTACCAGGAACAGGACGATGAGTCGGATCGGTCATGGCGCCCAGCCTTGTCCCGCCCACCGCTCACCCGCAAGCCCTGGGACTGCAGGGGCGGCGGGAACGGCGGCACGTGTCGTGATGCTCCCCGACCTGCCCTCCTCCCGCGCGACGTGACCATTCACCCCAACCAACCCGGCGACACCCCGTGAGGACCACCGCTGTTCGATCAGGAACGCGCCTCAGTGCGGAAGATGATGGCGCAACGACCAAGCGACGCCTTGCCGCCGCACAGGGATGATCCGCCGGTCGTTGCGGTGGTGTCGAAACCAGAGCCCAGCGAGCGGTGCAGCGGGGGCCGTCCCCCAGGGTGGGTAGGTCCTCGGCTGTCGGGGGTCAGTCGCCTGCTTTGGTGACGCCGAACATCAGGACTCGCCGGTCGATGTCGTAGAAGACGGATTTGGTGTTTGTCAGCATGTCTTGCAGGTTGTCGGCGTCCTCTGCGGTGACGGTGAGTACCTCTTCCCAGGCGCCTTCGTCGAGGACGAGTTGAAGGGTCCAGGTGCCGTGTTCGGCGGCTTTGCCCGCGGTCCAGGTGAACTGGTAGTGGCTGAGTTGGCGCACACGCAGACTGTCGTCGGTCATACGCTGAGTGGGGGGCATGTCATGTCCTTACGGAAGGGTGGTGATGACGAGCGGGAGGGGTGAACCGCCGTCGGCGATAAGGTCCAATGACCAGGCTGGCGACGCCCGCCCTCACCGCCACCGGCGGCGCAGCATCTGATGAGGCTGCGAGCATCAAGTCAAACACCGGCACCGGGGACGCGCAGAACGAGTACGGATGTACCGCGGGGACTCACTCCGGGGTTGCCCGTATAAGTCCAGCTGCGGAGGATTGACCCGACAGGTGCGCTGCCCCGGCCAGCACCGCGGTCGCGGAACGCACCACTGCGGCAGGGGCGGCTACGGCACCCTTCACCGTGCTCCTGCGCCGCCTCGCCGCTGACCGACGCCGCGGCCCGGGTCAAGCCCCAGAATGTGCGCACCGAGGAAACCCACCAGTGCGGTGCCCCCATCCAGCGACCGCATCCGCCAGACCCACCTACCGCCACTTAGACAGCGGTGACGACACGGGTCTCAGGACCCGCCGGTGGGGAGGGCACCACTAGGTCTGGTCCGGGGCCCGAGTTTCCCGGCGCTCACGTGGCTGGCGGCGACGCAGCAGCATCGACGTCAGCGGCGAAACTGCGGACGCCTTCGCGTCGAGTGAGCCAGCGATCCAACCAAAGCGACGCAGGTGGGTCGCTACCCCGGGGTGAACAGTGCCATCGGCTGTTCACTCTCTGTTGACTCATGTCAATGTGCGCGCGTAGCGGTAGTCGTTGACTCATGAGTGGATGCGCGCGTGAAGCGTTGTGCGCTTGGCGGGTGATGCCGAGTTGGGTGGCGATGGTTGACCAGGGTGTGCCGGCATGGCGGCCTCTGGTGATTGCGGCGGTGAGGTTGTGTTGGCTGCGGTGGTTTGCTGGTGTGCGGTGGCGATCCAGTCCAGGACTTTGACCGGCTGCTGACCGGCGCACCCGCACTCCGTGCCCCGCTGCCGTGACTTCCCACCGCGCAGTGTCAGTGCGCGGTGTTGAAGGCGTCGACGATGTCGGCGCCTAGCCGACCGCGGGGCGAGACGGGGTGCCCGTTCGTGCGGGCCCAGTCCCGGATTGTGGCGGTCGATGCGGTTGGTTGGCCTGCGGAGGAGGCGGGGGCTGCTTTGCTGCTGATCGGTGTGATGGCCGGCTTGTCGCGTCGTTGACCCAGCACCAACGCGGCGACGCTGCCCAGCGCCAGAACGGGCCACTCGATGACGCCGGTGACACCGATGGCGGCGACCACCAGAGCAGCCAGAGCGGATGATCGGGGACCGCTGCCGCGAGCGTGGCTGGCACCCTGGGTGGCCCCGTTGACCGCACCCTCCGCGGCACCGGTCGCGGCGCCACTGAGAGCGGCTGCACCACCGGTCACGGCGACTGCGGCGTCTCTCCCCACCCGCCGGGTCAGGCTGAGCAGTCCCATAAGGACCTCCAGGAAATGGGCCACGGCGGAAAGAGCCCGGACCGGTGATCAATGCGCACCTCACGGTACCCGGCCGGGGCCGAACCCCGCAGAGGGCACCGGGCTGATCGGGAGGCGCGGGCGCTGGCTGGGCGCCGCGCCCCTGTCCGGTTTGACGATCGCTCTACCGGACGGTCCCGCACCCACTTGGGGGGCCGAGAACGGCCAGCATGGGCCGTCCTGGTTGACCGTCTTGGTAGTGAATCCGGTAAGGCTGGCTTAACCAGGACTGGGCTACGCTGGTGGCCGAGATCCT